>Ga0154020_10002453_pt1 | contig 22644 bp, 16 predicted proteins | sample Klosneuvirus_201_FD_109709 | JGI IMG/M metagenome (GOLD analysis project Ga0154020, IMG submission 109709) | Active sludge microbial communities from wastewater, Klosterneuburg, Austria - Klosneuvirus_20160825_MG | ecosystem: Engineered > WWTP > Aerobic digester > Activated sludge | place...
AGGTTATACGTTTAACAGACAAAGGCCTGTTCTTAATTACATTGCCGATTTTATGTGTAAGGAGTTAAAGCTTATTATTGAAGTAGATGGTTACACGCACTTGTTTGAAGAAGTTATAATAAATGACAAGATCAGACAAAAGAACCTTGAAGGTGCGGGATTCACGGTCATACGCTTTAAAGATGAGGAGGTACTGACAGCAATGGTACAGGTTAAGGACGCGATACAGAAAACGATTGAGGTCCTTTTACAAAGCAAATAAATGAAATTGATTCATGTGATTTTCCTCACTCCTTTCGGTGGGTTTCCTCCCGCCTTCGGTGGGTTTCCTCCCCCTAAGGGTTGATTTTCCTCCCCCCTACCCCCCTCAAGAGGGGGATACGCGTGGGGCTAGCGCATTAGTTTAGCTTAGGGGATTTTCCTCTCCAAATCTATTTTTTCATCTCCTTCTTTGTAAGACATGAACGTATAAATAAACTGAAACATCTCTTCGCTGGTTTTCATGCTCTCAACACCATTGCCCTGCGTGATGGTTTGGGCTGGATGAAAAGGATTGTTCGGGTTTTTTACGGTGTTGTCAAACGCTCCATATACGTGTATAGTACAGCCTTTCTCTAATTTTAAGGGGTGCTTAAATGTATAATAGTATTGCCAGCGGAAATCCCACTTGTTGATGCGAATGAGTGGGATGGTATCTCCATTCGATTTCAAGGCAAAGGCCCAGAACGATTTGCCAATCAAATGCATGTGCGGGTTCACCGAAATCATAGAAATGCTCTGTGGCAGGGTGTATTGGGTGTGAAAGGTTTTTACCTCGTTAGGAGGAATAATAAATTCGGGCTCTATGCTTGTTAAACCAAAAGTACCCAACTGGGTTTCCAATATACTGCGTTGTATGGGCGTTTTCCTGAAAAACACATTGATGTAGCTGCTGTCGCTAATGTCGGCATTGCTGGGACCGTAATGAATGTTGTTCAACAAAAACACCCCGTTCTTTTTTAAACGATAGCCTCCAACATTTTCAGGGTAATGCGGTGGCAGATAACCGGGAAGGTAATACACCGCATTGGGTGTTAAAGTGGGATACTGTGGTTGTTTGCCATCGGTGTACGGAATGTGCATGTCTTCGTAAACCTTTAGGAGTTCGGTTTTTGTGTCGGCGTGAATACCGGACCCGCCCATGTAGTTGAAACTGCGACCGGCATCATATGAAATCAGGTGACCATTCACATGGTGCACCAGTTTGCGTCGGTGAGGAACAAATTCAACCAAATCAACAAGGGTATCCCTTTCCAGTTCATAAGGAAACTTCATGATTAGAAAAAGATCGGCTCCATTTCCTTTTATCTTAACAGCTTCCTTTGCGCGTATCACCAAATCGGGTTTTCCAAAATAAGAACCCTTGTAATACTCCGGTGGCTTTGGTTCTTTTAATGAATCGCCCCTTGGCATCCCCTGATCTACCCAGGCTTTAAGGATTGCTTTCTCAACTGCACTCAGCACCCGCTCCCCAACAAAATGCGTGTAACTGGCGTCCGCCGGCCAAGGGGGCATGTAGCCGCTTTGGGTTACAAACCGGATTTTTGCTGCTTTTTTTACCGCATCTGCATATGACAGCAATGTAAAAGGTCCGCTTTCGCCCTCACGGTGACAGGGTGTACAATTCGTAAATAGTATTGGCGCAACATCTGCACTCCATGTAACAGTTTCAGGAATTTTTTCTTCTGTGTTTTGGCAACTTAAAAATAATACAGGAAGGGCAGCTATAAGAAGAAAACAAAATGCTTTCATCCTGCTCAGCTAGTAGGGATAATACGGGGAGATCATTACATACACCACTACCCCGCTTACAGTTACATACAACCAAATGGGATAAGAAAAGCGGGTGAGTTTTTTGTGTTTTAGCCTTTGGTCGCTAAGGCCGTAATAAAACGACAACAATACCAAGGGCAACACAACAATGGCCAATAGAATATGTGTCAGCAATAGAACCAAATAAAAAGGTTTAATGCCTGAAACAACTAGTTTTTCAGCCTCCTCCATGATGCCGTTGTGATTACTGTCCCCGTATTTGGTATCAGGAATAAAATAATGCGCTGTGACGTAAGAGATAAGAAACAAACAACTCAGCACAAAAGCCGTCAGGTTAAGTTTTTTATGCAGTGCTATATTTTTTTGTTTTATGGCAATCAATGAAATGATAAGTAGAACCGCACAAGTTCCATTAAAAAATGCATTAAGGGCAGGTAATTGATAAATCCAGGCCGGGGGTTCAGGGTGGGGCAACCATTTTTGGCTAAGGATAAACACAGCCGCACAAATCACAGCAGTGGTGATGTAGATAGCGCGTTTTACGGCTTTTTCATTTTCAATACGCAGAAGGTTCATGGGCATAAAAAAAATAAAGGCGGCTTAAGGCTGCCTTTTAATTGAACTGTTTTATTTACTGATGGCATCCAACTGCTCGGCGCTTACCCCAGTGAAAGAATAGCCCCCATCGTGGTAAAGGTTTTGCATGGTGACCATACGCGTAAGATCACTGAATAAACTTACACAATAGTTCGCGCAGTCATCGGCACTGGCATTGCCAAGGGGGGACTGCATGTTGGCAAACTCGTAAAATTCGTTGAAGCCCTTAATGCCTCCGCCTGCAGTGGTTTTGGTTGGGGATTGAGAAACGGTGTTTATCCTCACCTTTTTCTGTTTGCCGTAATGGTAACCAAAGGTGCGGGCAATGCTTTCCAGCATGGATTTGATATCGGCCATGTCGGTATAAAACGGGTACACTTTCTGAGCAGCGATATAAGTCAGCGCAACAACAGAAGCGTGTTCGTTCAGGGCATCGAGTTTGTGTGCCACGGCCAGCATTTTATGCAGACTCATGGCCGACACATCAATGCCTTTGTTAAAGAACTCATAATTCAATTCGGTATAAGGAATGTTTTTGCGGATGTTCACACTCATGCCAATGGAGTGCAGCACAAAATCGATTTTCCCGCCAAGCACCTCCATGGATTCGGTATAAAGTTTTGTCAGTTCCTCCACGCTGGTGGCATCAGCAGGAATAATCTTAGAATTCGTTGCAGCGGCCAGCTTGTTAATCTCGCCCATGCGCATGGCAATGGGAGCGTTGGTTAAGGTAAACGTGGCGCCTTCTTCATGGCAGCGCTGTGCCACTTTCCAGGCGATTGAATTTTCATCGAGTGCACCGGTAATGATGCCACGTTTTCCCTTTAAAAGATTGTATGCCATAAATTGTTGGTTTGTGCGACAAATATAAGAAAAGTGCGTTCTTTACTTAAGAGTAATCCTTCTTAAAAACGCTCACACCTTCTCAAAAACAAAAAACACCTCCGCTTAGCTCCAATTATTTCTTTTTAGGAGGCAACTTAAAGCCTATTTGTCTTCTTCGATTGGTCACTTTTTTGGGCTTAATAAGCTCATCAAGATATTGAAAAACCAGTTCAATGTTTTTTGTGTTGTTTTCCGTTTTCTTTTTGATCTGTTCAATTGCCAGTTGCAGTTGAGTGTTGTCAATATAAGCCTTTCTGATTTGGGTGAATACACGCATAATTTCAATGTTAACCTGAATGGCCCTGTCGCTATTTAATATCCCCGACAGCATAGCTACCCCTTGCTCGGTAAAGGCATAGGGTGCTTTTCTGGTTCCTCCCCAACTTGATGTTCCATTTTGGAATATCAAGTTCTTAAACTCCTGTTCACTTAATTGAAACATAAAATCTTCAGGAAAGCGCTTTAGGTTTCTTTGCACCGCTTTATTCAGATTGCCGGTTGAAACTTGATAGAGATTGGCAAGGTCTTTATCCAACAAAACCTTTTGTTCTCGAAAAAAATAAATCTGACTAATAAATCAAGTCCTTTGAAAGCGCTATTATTTGTGCCTTTTTAGTCATTCCTCTTTTAACTGAGTTAAACAGAATTCTCCGTGATTCTCTCAATTCGCCTTCAGCAAATCCATGGCGTTTTTAATAGCCGACTCGGTGGGTTTGCCGGTGCTGAGCATTTTGGCAATTTCTACAGTGCGTTCTTCGGCACTTAATTCCTTAATGTGTGACAAGGTTTTTTCATGTCCATCCTTTTTATACACAAACAAATGGTGTTTGCCCTTGCTGGCAATTTGAGGCAAATGGGTGATGCTGATCACCTGCATGTTTTTGCCCATGCGCGATAAAATGTTCCCGATGCGATCGGCCACTTCCCCGCTCACGCCCGTGTCTATTTCATCAAACACGATGCTTGGTAAATTTTTCTTTTCGGCCAGCAGAGCTTTTAAACTTAACATCAAACGCGAGAGCTCTCCCCCACTGGCAATCTTTTGCAATTCCCCCGGCTCCTCCCCCTTGTTGGCTGAAAATAAAAAACGCAATTGGTCTGCGCCATTAGCTCCGGGCTCAGGCAGGGCCTCGCACAACACTTTAAATACCGCGTGCTCCATGCCCAAATCCTTCAATAACTTTATCACCTGAGCCTCTACCTCTTTGAGCACTTTTTTTCGTTTTGTGCTTAGCTCCGCGGCAAGCACCGCCACTCGCTTTGTTAAGCCCTCAATTTTTTCTTTGGTTTTTACAATATCTGATTCCAAAGATTCCATTTGAGACAATTTGCTCTGCAAATCTTCTTTGATGCTTAACAGCTCGTCTTCGGTTTTTACATTGTGCTTTTTGAGCAAACGGTTTAGCAAATCAAGTTTTTGATTGAGTGCATTTAATTTCTCCGGGTTCACACTCACCTGCATCTCGGCTTGTTCTATTTCCGAACCTATGTCTTTCAATTCAAGATAAACCGATTGTGTGCGCTCAGCCAACACTTTGTACGACTCACCAAATTTTGAAAGTCCTTGCAGGTGCTGCCTTACTTGTGCCAGTGAACTCAAAATAGTTTGTTCTCCATTTTGCAGGGAAACACTGGCGCTGCTCAGTTGGTGACGAATAAGTTCTGCGTTTTCCAAACTCAGGCTTTGCTCTTCCAATTGATTCAATAAACCGGGAACAATGTCACTTTCGCTCAGCTCCTGGAACAGAAAATCATAGTAGTCCTTGTCCTTCCTGGCCTTTGCTTCCGCCTCTTGCAATTCGTTCAGACTTCTTTTTAATTTTTGAAGCTCACTGAAATTGCCTTTATAATCTTCTAATACTTTATGAGTTTCCGCAAAGGCATCTATCAATCCCAATTGAAACTGCCCATTGTTCAGCAAAAGGGTTTGGTGTTGTGAGTGTATGTCAACCAACTGTTCAGAAAGGCTTTTTAAAACCGCCAGGCTCACCAAAGCATCGTTCAAAAAACAACGCGATTTTCCATCCCCCGAAATTTCCCTCCTCAATACCAATTTGGCTTCGTATTCCAATTCCTGTTCCTTAAAAAAGGATTGCAGCTCCAGTTGCGAAACATCAAACTCCGCTTCAATGATGCATTTTTTGTTGGTGTTGCGCAGGCTGCTTAAATCGGCGCGTTTTCCCAAAGCAAGTCCCAGGGCCTCTAAAAAAATGGATTTCCCCGCTCCTGTTTCCCCGGTGATAATGCTCAGTTGGCCCGGAAACTGCACGTCCATTTCCTCAATCAGGGCAAAATTTTGTATGATCAAATGTTTTAACACAGCGGTAAGTTCGGTTTTTTACAGTTTTTAGAAAAACTTAGGCCGGCCTAGTCATGCAATTTTTTAAACAATTCCTTATCTCCTTCTTTTTAGGGCGTGCCCCCTAAAGCGAGGCGAAGGAGTCCATCTTGAATGCCTCTGCTTTAGGGGTCGCGCTCTCGGCTTTAGCCCGCTCAATGGCACCAAGTGCCGCCTTTAAAATTCCCCACTTAAAGCTGCGGGGTCTTTTGCTTATTGCAAAAGCCTCCTCACTTTGGCGGCACTAGGTCCCATTTTCGCGGGGCTATCGCCTCCATCGCTCACGCAACCCAAACTGAGTATCAGCATGTTAGCCAACGGTCAAAAACGAATAATGTTAAATTCCAAACCAGCTACCCAACGCCTAATGGAGCCAGGGCGTATTAGTTGTAAAACACCCTCTGTTATGAGACAACTAAAAATAACCCGTCAGATCACCAACCGCGAAACTGCTTCGCTTGATATGTACCTGCACGATATTGGCAGAGTTGACATGATTAGTGCAGATGAAGAAGCTGTGCTGGCTGCACAAATTCGTGCCGGAGATCAAACTGCTCTAGACAAATTGGTAAAAGCCAACCTGCGTTTTGTGGTTTCTGTAAGTAAACAGTACCAGAATCAGGGTTTAAGTTTACCCGACCTCATTAACGAAGGCAATCTGGGTTTAATAAAGGCGGCTCAGCGTTTTGATGAAAAACGCGGGTTTAAATTTATTTCATACGCGGTATGGTGGATACGTCAAAGCATACTCCAGGCTTTGGCCGAACAAAGTCGCATTGTACGATTGCCACTGAACAAAATTGGTGCCATCAACAAATTAAATAAAACCATTTCAGCTCTCGAACAACATCTTGAGCGCGAGCCCAGCTACGATGAATTAAGTGAGGCCCTTGAAATGATGCCAGGGGATATAAGTGATACTATTAAAAACAATAGCCGTCACCTGAGCCTCGATGCCACCTTGGGTGACGATGAAAATGGAGGCACTTTGTACGATCTTTTAAGAAACGAAAGTTCCACTAGTCCCGACAGATCCCTTTTGGGTGAAAGCCTGCAAATGGAAATTTACAGGGCCCTGGCGACCTTAACCGAACGCGAAGCCGACATTGTAAAACTATTTTTTGGTCTGGGCGGTAAACACCCGCACTCTCTTGAAGAGATTGGTGAAAAATTCGATCTCACCCGCGAGCGCGTTCGCCAGATCAAGGAAAAAGCGGTGCGCCGTTTAAAAAACAGTTCACGCAGCCGTTTATTAAAAGTGTATTTGGGTTAAAAATAGATCGCCATTGGGTTTGCGGTTTATGATTAAAAAGCCTTTCCGAATCGGAAGGGCTTTTTGCATTTATATCATTGCAAACAAATGAAGCGCATAGCCATTTTCTTCTTATTTTTAGAGTCCTATACCTTTTTGTTATGACACAGCCTGATTCTAAAAAACCCTCTTTGCTTAAGCGCATCCTAAAATGGACCGGCATTTCCCTGCTCCTGCTCATTGTGTTGCTGATTGCAGCTCCCTTTATTTTTAAAGACAAAATTGTTTCCATTGTAAAAGAGCAGGCTAATGCCAATCTGAATGCCAAAGTGGATTTTGGGGAATTTGACCTTAGCCTGATTTCTACTTTCCCTGATTTCCGTTTTGAAATCAACAACGTTTCGGTGGTGGGCATCAATGAATTTGAAAAAGACACCCTCGCCTCTATTAGCCAACTCAGCCTCGACCTTAATCTCAAGAGCGTGCTCTCCGGTGATCAATACCAGATCAATTCTATAATAATCAACAAAGCCCGCATCCTTGCCAAAATTTTAGCCAATGGCAAGGCCAATTACGACATTGCTAAAACAGACAGCGCTGCTGTGGTCGAACCTGAAACAGCCGACACCAGCAAGTTTGCCATGAAACTCAAAGAATTTAAAATTACGGAATCACTAATCGTTTACGACGACCAGCAAGGCAACATGTACGCCCGTATCGAGAACATGAATTATTCCATGAACGGGGATTTTACTCAGGACATCTTTATCATGAACAACCTGCTCGACATTGCTGAACTCACCTACAAAATGGATGGCATTGCCTACCTCAGCAAAGTACACACCACGGCCAAGGCCGATATGGAAATGGACATGCCCAACTTTAAATTTACGTTTAAGGAAAATGAATTTGGGCTGAATGATTTGATGCTGGGTATGGATGGCTGGTTGGCGATGCCGGATACCAACATCGACATGGCCCTGACCTTTAAAGCCAAACAAACCGAATTTAAATCCATCCTCTCATTAATCCCTGCCGTGTACAGCAAAGATTTTGCCGATGTCAAAACCTCCGGAAAACTAACACTTGATGGTCACGCCAAAGGCCGCTACAACGCCGTGCAAATGCCGGCCTTCGGGGCCAATCTGAAAATTGACAATGCCATGTTTAAATACCCAAGTTTGCCTAAGTCGGTGAACAACATCAATGTGGATGTACATGTTTTAAATCCTGACGGAGATCTTGATCATACAACGGTTGACGTGAACACCTTCCATGTAGAAATGGCCGGTAATCCCATCGACCTGAGCGCACACATCAAAACCCCTATTTCTGATCCCGGCATACAAGCCAGCATCAAAGGCCTTATCAATTTAGCCACAGTAAAAGAATTTGTACCTCTTGATAAAGGCGATAACCTCAGCGGCACCATCAAATCCGACATTACCCTGGCCGGGAACATGAGCGCTATAGACAAACAAGAATACGACAAATTTAAAGCCTCCGGTTCATTGGAAGTGGATAAGATGGGCTACAAGACCGGAAGTTTAACTTATGAAGTCCTGATCAATACACTGAAGCTTAATTTTACAACACAATACGTTGAGTTGGCGGCCTTTGATGCCCTATTAGGGAAATCAGACATTCAAGCCAAGGGTAGAATTGAAAATTTCATGCAGTACGTTTTTAAAGACGATCTCATCAAGGGCAGTTTTGCCGTAAGCAGCAAACTGCTCGATCTGAATGAACTTATGGGTCCTGAAGATACAGCAGCTGTTGCCGCAACCGACACTGCAGCTGCTGCCACCGGAGCTTTTGAAGTGCCCGGCAACATTGATTTTAATTTGGATGCCAAATTCGACAAAGTGCTTTACACCAACATGGTGCTCGACAACATGCTTGGCAATTTGGTGATCAGAAACCGCAAGGTCGACATGACCAATTTAAAAATGAATACCCTCGGTGGCACTCTAGTGGTGAACGGATACTACGAAAGCAACAACCCGAAAAAACCAACAACAGCGCTTAATTTAAAGATGGAAAATCTTGACATCCAGCAAAGTTTCAACACCTTTAATACGGTTCAAAAAATGGCGCCAATCGGCAAACACGCCAAGGGTCTTTTCACCGCTACACTTGAGGACTTTAATGTTGCCCTGAACGAAAACATGGAACCCGACATGAATACCATCGCCGCTAAAGGTGTGCTCAAAACAAAAAAGGTGAATGTGAGTGGTTATCCTCCGTTTATGAAACTGGGAGACGCTTTAAAAATTGAGCAGTTAAAAAGTATGGATGTGAGTGACGTGAGTTTCTTTTATTTTATTAAAGACGGGCGTTTGCACCTGGAGCCCTTCACCACTAAAGTGAATCAGGTCACCACCAACATCGAAGGCAGCACCGGGCTCGACCAAACCATTGATTACAAATGGAAAATGGAAATTCCCCGCAGCATGTTTGGTTCTTCGGCCAACTCAGCGCTTCAGGGGCTAATGAACCAGGCCAATAGCGCAGCGGGTACCAACATGGCCCTGGGTGAAAAAATCAATGTGAACGTGTTGTTTGGAGGAACAGCCACAAAACCTACCGTAAAAACCAGCATGAAAGAAGAAGGCAAGGCAGCTGTAGCTACAGTAACCACGCAAGCCCTCAATGCCGGGATTGATAAGGCCAATGAAGAGGCGCAGAAAATCCTCTCAGATGCTCAGGCCCAGGTTGATAAAATCAGAGCCGAAACCAATGCCCTTGTAGAAAAAAGCAAAGCAGAGGCTTATGCCCAAGCCGATGCTCAGGTAGAACAGGCAAAAAACCCGATAGCAAAAGTTGCTGCACGAGAAGCTGCAAAAGTTGCTAAGAAAGAAGCCGATAAAAAGGCCCAAAAAATACTTGATGATAGCGAAGCCCGTTGCCAGAAAATTTTAGCCGACGCCAAAGTGAAAGCGGACGCCAAGGCGGCAGAGGGGAAGAAATAGATGAAGGTTTAGAAAGGGGCAAATGTGCAGTGCTGGCCTAAGCGCATTCCGGCTTAATCATGCACTGCATGATTACCCTGAGCCGGCTGGTGCGTAGGGGCTTAGAAATTTACATACTGCCAAATTAGAAATCAGCAATAAGAAATCTGGTCGAGGTTTTTAATGTGGGCACTTCAAACCCATTTTTGCACTAGTGCAGGTGTTCTGTTTTTACCTACCTTTCTTAAACCAAATCTAAATCACATGAATACAAAAAATTTACTTCTTGGCACTCTGCTGGGCGGCGTGTCGTTTTTTTTCCTGGGCTGGTTAATTTTCGGAATTCTTCTTAGCCCAATCATGGAGGCCAACTGCAGCAATATCGCTCGTCCAATGGAGGAAATGCTATTCGGGCCATTAATCGTCTCTAACCTTTTGTGGGGCCTTTTGATAAGCATAAGCATGGCCTGGACTCAGAAAACGGGAGCTCTTGCGGGACTTAAAACCGCTAGCCTTCTTGGCCTCATTATAACTAGCGCAATGGACTTGAGTTTGTATTCTATGACGACTTATTTTAACAACCTGAACGCAGTGGTTTTTGATGTTTTCGGAAATGTTTTGCTGTATGCTATAACAGGAACCTTGCTTGGGCTGCTCATCTTTAAGCCGGCAAAATAAATGCCTTAAATGCTAAGGTGTTGCGATTTTACTTCGCGGCCATAAAACAAAGTTGCTGCCTTATCAAAATTACCGGGCTGGTCGGTGGTAAAAAATTGCACCTGTGTTTGTTTGCTGCATTTTTGCTCCAGCTCCGGATGGCGCTTCAAATAATCACGCAAACTTTTTGCTACCAGTTCTCCTTGTGAGATCAATTTCACCTGTTGCCGCAAATGGTTTTGGATTTTATCCTGAATCAAAGGGTAGTGGGTGCAAGCCAAAATGATGGCATCAATAGAAGCATCCTGTTCCATTAAATGTTTGGTGTGCCTTTGAATAAAATACTCGGCGCCTGGTGTGTTTATTTCATTGTTTTCAATCAATGGAACCCACATGGGGCAGGCTTCCTGATGAACCTTAAGTTCCGGAAAAAACTTGTGAATCTCTACTTCGTATGAACCTGAACTAACCGTACCGCTTGTGCCCAACACACCAACGTGTCCGGTTTTACTGTATTTCCCGATGATCTCCGTGGTGGGACGTATCACGCCAAGCACCCGTTTATTCGGTGCCAGTTGTGGCAGGTCTTTTTGTTGTATGGTGCGTAAAGCCTTTGCCGAAGCTGTATTGCAGGCCAGCACCACCAGATGACAGCCTTTGTCGAACAGGGCCTTTACACATTGTAAGGTGTATTCGTAAACCGTTTCAAAACTACGTGTGCCATAGGGCGCGCGGGCATTATCGCCCAGATACAAAAAATCATATTCAGGCAATTCCTTTACCAATTCTTTAAGAACCGTAAGACCTCCAAAGCCACTGTCGAACACCCCAATGGGGCCCAATTCGGATGATGTTTTCATTCTGATTGCAAATCTACTCATTCCCGGCATTTGAAAACGAATACAAGTGGCAGATTTTGAGGACTTTGCCTAAAAAGCCTACATTTGTGTTTTTTCACTTAAAAGGCAATATTGCTCCATTTAGCCCGTTTATTAACTCTTGTCTCGCCACATTTTTATACTTTTCTGTTTTCTGCTTTTTTTTAAGGCTGCAGAAGCCCAAAGCCGGAAACGCACTTACCGCCAACACGAGTTGGGTTTCATAGGCGGGGGTTCTTACTACATTGGCGACCTAAACAACCGCGATCACTTTATTTATTCAAAGCCAGCCTTCGGGATTTTTTACCGCCTGAGTAATGATTTCAGAACAGCCTTTCGTTTCGGACTTAATTACGGGAAACTTGGCGCCTCTGATGCTGAACACAATGTAGCTTTTCAGCAAGAGCGGAGTTTGGCTTTTACCACTACCATGTATGAGTTGAATGCACTAGCTGAGTTTAATTTTGCGGAATACCGCATTGGCAGCGACAAACACCGCTTTACCCTTTTTATTTTTGCCGGACTTTCTACATTTTATTTCAATACCCAGCCTTCAGGCGGTATAGGTCCTGATGAAGGTAAATCTGTACCAAAAATCCAGATGAGTGTCCCTTTCGGTGTTGGTATAAAATTAATCCTGGGTAAAAAAGTAGGACTGGGTATAGAATGGGGTCCAAGGCGAACATTTACTGATTATCTCGACAATGTAAGCGGAACCTATCCATCCGGTGCAGGCAACTCAGGCGATGGTCAAACCGCTGCCGCCCCCGGGGCGGTAAGTACCGGAGCCATGCGCGGTGACCCTACCATGAAGGACTGGTATTTTTACTACGGTATCAACCTCAACTTCAAACTCCCCGGCAAAAAATCCTGTCACGGCACGGGCCGCAACAGGCGTTGATGCTAGTTTTCTTTTAGCAATCTGATCTTCTCTTCCTGACCTTCTAATCGAATAATCATCATGTAAACGCCGGCACTGAGCATTTGAATGTCCACTTGCTGATGTTTGGATGTAGCGAAACTATATGTTTTTGTGAACAGAAGTTTTCCTAGTTCGTCAAACACCTGTACCTCAACAGGCGCTGAGGTGTTGCTTTGGAGCTCAATGTTAACCAAACCTTTGTTTGGGTTTGGATATACCATAAAGGTGTTGTTTGAACTGCTGTTCTGATTTTTTATACTCAGGCACTCAGCTACATCTATCGACACCGTCGTACTTGAACTACAACTGTTGTCATCTGTTCCTATAACTGTAAATGTGACGTTTGTGGCTGCTGTGAAAAAATACGGATTGGCTGTAATGCCCATCGGATTCCACAGGTAGGAGCTGGCTCCGCCTGTAGCGGTGATGGTTACCAATTCGCCGATACAGGCCAGCAGATGGTTTGAAGAAAGCGCGATTCCGGGTAAAGGATTAACTGTTAACTGCAAGGTGCCTGTATTTACACAACCATTCGCATCCATACCGGTTACTGTAAACAGGGTGCTTACCGTTGGGTTGATGGAAATGGAAGGCACCAGTTGGCCGCTGCTCCAGGTATAGGAAAAAGCGCCCCCGGCTACCAGATTCACATTGTCTTCTGCACATACTGTGCCGGGACCTGCAATGGTTACATTTGGTAAGGGAAAAACAGTAACGCTTTGGCTTGCTGTAGACAAACAACCGTTAGTGCCTGCACCTATAACGGTATAAATAGTGTTAACAGTAGGGCTCACAGAAATAATCTGCGTGGAAGCAGTTGTGTTCCAGGTATAGGTTGAGGCTCCGCTGGCCAACAAAACCGCTGAAGCACCCGTGCAGATTGCGTTTTGACCACTTATGCTAAGCACAGGCAAAGGATAAACCACCACCGAGCATACTGTAGTGGAGGCGCAGGAACCAATTGCTCCTGACACGGTATACACCGTATTGCTCAGAGGTGTATACGTCGCCATGGATAAATTCCCTCCTCCATTGCTCCAGGAAAAGGTGCTCGCGCCCGAGGCGGTAAACGTAACACTTGAGTTAAAACAGACCCCTTGATTACTGTTGTTTATAATAATGTTTGGTAAGGATGTAATATTTACAACCTGAGTGTAGGTATTCCCAGGACCAACTGAATTGGTAGCAATCACGCTAACAGTATAGCTTCCCCCGTTCGGAAAAGTGATCAGTGGGTTTTGTGCATTTGGGGAACTAATGCTTACACCTGCTGATGGATTAACGCTCCAGCTCCAGGCCGTAGGAGCATTTGTAGATTGATCTGTAAATGGAATAGTGGAGTCCTCACACTTCATGGCACTTGTAACTGTAAAAGCACTTACCGGTGTAGGTACACTTGAATACAAACTAACTACCCATACGCCACGGCCAAATGTTGCGGCATATAACAAACTGGGTGAAGCCGGAGAGATCTCAAAATCAGAAATGGGCACATTGGGCAGACCCTGATTATACAGTGTCCAATTGGCGGATACATTGTCGCGGTAATATATGCCAACATCCATTCCAACATAAATTCTATCGTTAGTGCCGGGCTGATAGATTAAACAGTTTCCGGGTATGTTTGGCAAGTTGGCGGTAAAATTCGTCCAGGTTGTTCCTCCGTTGGTTGTAACAAACACCTTATTACCATTCGAATAGCCGCTTAATACCACCCAAGCATTGTTGGGGTCGGAGGGGTCAATCGTGATAAACTCAGGCGCTGCAGAACCTACCGGAACTGTACCCGTAACATTCGTCCAACTAACTCCTCCATTTGTTGTTTTATAAATTCCGTTGCTTTTTAATACATAAATGACCTGATTATTTGAGGGTGCAATTGCAAATTCCCTGATTGTTCCTGCCGCCGGTATAGGTGTTAAGGTAGACCAGGAAACAGCAAGGTTAGTGGATTTAAATAAATCGGTACGACCAACATACAACACGTTCGAAGAAACGGGATCCTGTTTCCAGATGGTAACCCAGGGGCTGGTTCCTGATAATCCGCTGGCAGCACCTGTCCATGAAGTGCCCCCATTTGTAGATCGCTGAAGAGAACCGTTCTGGTATTCACCAAATACGTTGTTGTCGTTGGTACGATCAAAAAAACAATCCATGCCATCCCCACCAAGCTCTGCGTTGTAGCTTGCCCCTGTCCAAATGCTGGTGCCATTGTCCTGATGACCACTAATCCATTTGTTAGGTGTTATTGAAGAGGTTCCCATTTTGTAGATCTGAGAAATGTTCATGCTTCCGCTTATCTCAACCCAACTTGCGCCAACGCGTTTATAAATTGTTCCATCGTTGGCATTATAGAGTGTTCCGGCAGCATCATATTCAATATCGTGGTGATCTGCATGTGTAAAGGGTGCGCCTGAGCCAACCCAATGCCCATAAATCGACCAGGTGGCTCCACCGTTCGTGCTTCTCCATACATTCACACCACCAACAACTACTTCATCCTTATTTAAAGGTGATGCAGCGGTACAAAGGTCATACCAACCCTGTCCACCGGTATCGCTACCAACATTTGACCAACCCAAGAGATTGGGAGTAGAGGCCATGAGTGTGAAGCTGGCTCCGCTGTTAGTGGAACGGTAAAAGCCCTGAAAACCACTGTTGCTACTGCTGGATGCCAAAACATAAACATAGTTCACGTCGTTAGGGGTTACCGCAATCGCCATGCGGTTCACCCCACTTGTAGGGATGCCCGTATTGATGACGGTAAACGTTAGGCCTCCATCTGTTGAAAGTTTGAAGGTTGGTCCTGCAGCATACACTACGCTTGAGTTTCCCGGTTTAAATTCCACATCATGGGTGGTGCCTGCGGAAACCTGAGTCCAGCTGATGCCGGCGTTTGTTGTTCTGTAAATGCCGTTATTGGTGGCTGCAATTAGAATTTGTGTATTTGTTGGATTAATGATAAGTCTCCGGATCAAAAAATTGCTGGTTACATTGTAATTCAATCCGGTGGTGCTCCAGGTGAGGCCTCCGTTGGTTGATTTCAGAACGCCTATGCTTCTTGTGTCACCGGCATCTCCATCTCCTGTTGCCAGATACATTACACTGGGATTACCCGGATCAATAGCAAGATCAGAACATCCGATAACGCCAAGATTGTCGGTGTTTGTGCTCCAGGTGGTGCCACCGTTCGTGCTTTTCCAAAGGCCTCCGGCAGGGGCGCCCACCCACAGGTTATTGGCATTCGTTGGGTCAATGGTAATAAAGTTCAAACGACCCGATTTAAGAAACTGACCGCCGGCATTTCCGCTAATGGCGCCAAAAGGGCCCATTGGGGTAAACGTGGTTGAGGCGATCATGTTGTTTCCTCCGATGCCCTTACCGCCTCCGTTACCTCCATTGTTGGGGTCCTCATAACTATCCAAAAAGGCCTGGTAATTTTTTGCGGTTAGTTGCAGTAATGACAAATCTCCACTCGGGTAGACCCTTTTTTCTACAAAATTTTCCCAGCGTTTAAAGGCTTTGTAACCCTTCCCTTTTTCAGTTTGATCTCTCACAGCCCAATAGGCTTCAAAATCATTCTTTATATCATAAAAATTTCCATTCGGATCCTGCATTTTTTCAGCCCAGTTTTGGGCGAAACTCAATGATGCAATTGTCAGACTTAAAAACAGTGCTAAACTTCTTTTCATTCTTTACTTTTAATTTATCAGAAGAGTAATATTACAAAATTTGTATTGAATAAAAAAGTGCCACTCAGCCCATTCTTGGCTTTTAACAAGGTTCTTAATCCCTTTGTCTATGGTTTTGTAAAACGGGCTTCCCGTTTCAGAAATTGAAAGCCTAGCGCGCACACTAAAAACACCATGGTCATGCTCAGGTAAAGTGTATTAAAACTACTTTCTTCCACAATTCTTGCTGAAACATACGGGCCAACAACCTGTGAAAAACCCCATGCCATGGTATACAGAGCGGCGTACTGCCCCCTGTTGCTGTCGTTACTTCTCAGGGTCCAGTAGGTATTCATAAATGGCATGGTGATAATCTCACCAATAGTCATCATAAGAATCATACCCAATGCCACTAGTTTGGATGGTCCGGGTAAGAGCATTATAGGAAAAGCCAGGGCACAAAGCACCAAACCAAGAATAATCAAATCCATATTCCTGTTCTTTTTTTCAAGGTGGTATATTAATACCATCTCGATCAAGACAATGATCAAGCCATTGATGGCCATAATACCGCCAATAAAGGGTTCGTTCAGCTTCAATTCATCGCGCATGTAATTGGGCACTGTTGTAAACAATTGGAAAAACCCCATGGCGAACAAACTAACCAGTACAATAAACAGAATGTAATACTTGTCTCTATATGCCGAGTGGTTTACATTTGACAGGTGTTCGGTTTCCTTTGGTTTTGATTTATCCCCGGCAGGACGAAATAAAAAATAAAACAACGCTGCCGCAAATAGGTTAGTGATGCCATCGATCCAGAACAACAATTCGTAATTATAAGCAGCCACCAATCCGCCCATTGAAGCGCCTACGGCCCAGCCAAGATTGATTGCCAAACGGTTAAGCGAATAGGATCGGGTGCGGTTTTGGCTCCTGCTGAAATACGCTATGGCACTGGAATTGGCCGGACGAAACGATTCGTTAACCAGGCTGAGTAAAAATGTAAAAACACAAATTAAGTGGTAGGATTTTATCTGCCCCAATACAATAAACAAGATGCCCCCAAACAAAAGACTAAACAATTGTACCCTATGAAACCCACTTCTGTCACTAAGTTTTCCACCAATAAACGCCCCAAGCACTGAACCCAAACCAAACAAAGCCATAACAAACCCGGCATCACTCAAACTCCTGTTCATGTCGGGGCCGGTTAAATATAAAGTTAGAAAAGGCAGAACCATGGTGCCGCTGCGGTTCACCAACATGATAAGGGACAAAAGCCAGACCTCTTTCGAAAGCCCGCTGAAAGACGTTTTGTATATGTCAAGTGTTTTAGTAAGCATGCTTTTTCTAGTGCCTGTTCACATTAAAATGCTGTCGCGTTATCCAATTAGGGCTAAATTAACCAATGTCTTTTTATTGTGCGTACCACGTGCCTGAATTTTCCCCGGGGTTTAAGTTAATTTAATTGTTGAAAAACTATTTTCAATCCTTCGGAGCCGGGAAGGGTATTTAATACTTTTAATGCATGAAGAATTTTCCCCTGGTAATGATGGCATGCCTTGTACTCGCCTCCTCCTGTGTTCCTGAGCGTTTGCTTGAAGAATCCAAATCCAAACTCAAAACCTGCGAATCGGAGCGTGATGTACTGAAAAATGAATCGGACAGGTTAAGTGCTGACCTCGCTGAGGCCAAAGACCAACTGATAAAAGATCGGAAAACCATCGACGGGCTAAAACGCGATACCTCCATAAATGGCAGCTCGCACCGCGCTCTTACTGCCAAGTATGAAAAACTGAACCTGCTCAACGATCAGTTAATGGACCGCATGAACAAAATCATGGCCGGACACGACAGCGACAATTCCAAACTCAGCGGCGATCTGCAAAACACCAGAGAACAATTGCTGCGGAAACAGGATACCCTGCGCGCTCTTGAAACCCGCCTCAACAACCAACGTGTTGAACTTGAGAACCTGAACGCTGAACTTTTAAAACGTGAAGCCAGGGTAAGTGAGCTGGAAGAACTCCTTAAAAACAAAGACAAGGCCGCCGCCGATTTAAAGAAAAAACTCAGCGACGCCTTATTCAATTTTGAAAACAAAGGCCTCACCATTACTCAGAAGAACGGAAAAGTGTATGTGAGTATGGACGAAAGCCTTCTGTTCGCCAGCGGAAAAACCGGCGTAGAACCCCGGGGCGTTGACGCCCTAAAAAATCTGGCCAAAGTACTCGAACAAAATCCCGACATCAACGTGATGGTGGAAGGCCATACCGATGATGTGCCCATGAAGGGCAGTGGAGATATAAAAGACAACTGGGACCTCAGCGTGATGCGGGCCACCTCAGTAACCAAGATTATTTTGGGCAGCGCTAAAATTGATGCCAGAAGAGTAACAGCTTGTGGCAGGGGAGAATTTGTGCCACTTGAAAATGCAAAAACACCCGAGGCCAGGAAGAAAAACAGGAGAACTGAGATTATCCTCACCCCAAAACTCGATGAACTTTTAAAAGTGTTGGATACCAACTAAATTCGCTAAACTTTAAACTACTTTTTTATGGGAATGATCCAGGAATTTAAATCCTTTGCCATCCGTGGTAACGTTATTGACCTCGCCATAGGTGTGGTTATTGGAGGTGCGTTCAGCAAAATAATCAACTCTGTAGTGGAGGATATTATTACGCCCGCAGTATTAACTCCCGCGCTCAAAGCAGCCAACCTCACCAATCTGGCCGATTTGGCCATACCGGGAACGGCCATTAAATACGGTAACTTTTTATCCACCTGTATTTCATTTGTTATTGTGGCTTTTGCCCTGTTTATGGTAATTAAGGCCATCAACAGAGCCCAGCGCAAAGAGGAAGCCACACAGACACCACCCGCACCGCCCGAGCCAAGCACTTCCGAAAAACTGCTGATGGAGATCAGGGATAGCCTTAAGAAGTAGGCAGAAGCTTCGCTATTTACAATCTTTCGATTGACAATTTACGATTGGGATGGTATGATTCGGAGCATTTAACCATCGACCTATTCGTGAAATCTTGCCTCTATCAGTGAAATTCGTGTAATTGGTGGCAGTCTGTAAGCCGCAGGAGACAGTAGCTTTACTATTTACAATTTTTCTATTGACAATTTACAATTGGGATTATATGATTCGGAGCATTTAACCATCGACCTATTCGTGAAATCCTGCCTCTATCAGTGAAATTCGTGTAATTGGTGGCAGTATACAGTGAAAAGTCAGCAATGGCAGTAGGCAGTTACCAATTAGAAATAAGCAATCAGAAATCTCTCCCCCGTGTTACTCTGTGCAGTACTTTGTGCCCTCTCTGTGGCTAAACCCCTTAACAAAAACTTTACATTTAACAATTCCGTAACATTCAAGAGCGGTTAACTTCATTCTATTAGGCTTATTTCGCAGCCAAATAACACTGAATTAAAATGAAGCTACTTTTAAATTTACTTTGGTTCTTCTCGTTTTTAGGATTGCGTGCTCAAAACACCCCTACGCTTAACGCAGAAACAAAACCGCTAAGTCCCGCCCCTTACTTTTCTTACAAAAACGGATTGGGTTTTACCACACCCGATAGTTCCTACTCCTTAAACATCCGTTTTCGCATGCAAAACCGCATGGGCATGAACACCCAAAGCGATGAGGACCTTAGCCCCGAAACATTCGAGTTCAGGGTGCGCCGTTGCCGTTTGAGTTTTACAGGGCATGTATACAATCCCAAATTGACCTATTATATCCAACTCTCTTTTTCAAGGGGCGATATGGACTGGGATGTGAACGACGCTTCAAAGATCAACACCAGCGTTAACGCCGTGCGTGATGCCATTGTGTTTTACCGCCCGAGTGAAAACCTGCAAATTGGTGTAGGTCAAACCAAGCTCCCTGGCAACCGCCAAAGGGTTATCTCCTCAGGTGCTCAGCAATTTTACGACCGCTCCATTGTAAACGCCTTGTATACGCTTGACCGCGACATGGGGTTTTTTGCAACGTATAAATTACACTTGGGCTCTAATTCATTTGCCTTATTAAAAGGCGCCATTACCTCCGGTGAAGGCAGGAACACCACAGCCAGCAATAGCGGCCTGGCCTACACCGGTCGTGTAGAATTTTTGCCTTTTGGTGCATTTACTGACGGAGGCGATTATTACGAGGGGGATCTTGCCAGGGAAACAAAACCCAAACTGTCCTTCGGAGGGAGTTACCATTTGAATGACATGGCCCTCAGAACCCAGGGTGAGCTGGGAAAAGACTTATATGAAGCCCGTTCGTTTGAAGCCTACATTGCCGACCTGGTTTTTAAATACAGAGGCCTGGCCCTGAGTTCAGAATACCTGATGCGCCGCAGCGACAATCCCATTACCCTGAACTCAAAAGGCGAAAAACGCGCTTTAGTGGTTGGCGACGGCATCAACACCCAACTGAGTTATTGCAGCAAATCCATGTGGGAAGTTGCAGGCCGTTATACCCTGGCCCGCCCGGATAAAAGCGTTTACACCTACCAAAACCAGATAGAACAATACGGCATTGGCCTTACCAAATACATCATGAAACATAAAGTAAAGGTGCAGGGCAATATCTTTTACAACCGCGAAAAAAACCTGCAAAGCTCAACGGAACTGAATAAATTCTATACCGCGGTTTTCCAGATAGAATTAGGAATTTAACATTAACTTAACACCCGCCAAGACTATATAAAATAGCTTTGGCGCTTCAAAACTGATGCTATGTTTGGCTTAGACACAACCCTCACCGTATTTCTGATTATCTGTATTGTACTCGCTTGTTTTTTTGAATTCATCAACGGTTTTCACGATACGGCCAACGCGGTAGCCACAGTCATTTACACCAACTCCATGAAACCCACCGTGGCCGTTATTTACAGCGGCCTCTTAAATTTCACTGGCGTTATGTTTGGTGGCATAGCCGTGGCCATGGGTATTGTCAACTTATTGCCAATGGACGTTTTGGTAGATGCCAACCCCTATCACGGCATCGCCATGATCATGGCCCTTTTACTCAGCGCCATCATCTGGAATTTTGGCACCTGGTATTTTGGTATCCCTTCTTCCAGCTCACACACCATCATTGGTTCCATACTCGGCATCGGCCTGTCTTTTTATTTCCTTCCAGGCGATTACGGCTTAAGTGCTGTAAACTGGGATAAAGCCAAAGATACCGGTCTGGCTTTGCTTCTTTCTCCGCTTATTGGATTTTCTGTTGCCATTATCGTGATGTTTTTGTTTAAACGCATCATTAAAAACGAAACCATTTACAAAGAACCCATCCCCGGCAAAAAGCCCCCCATCTGGATTCGCATGATGTTATGGGTAACCTGTGGTTTAGTTAGTTTTTTCCACGGACAAAACGACGGACAAAAAGGCGTGGGTTTACTCATGATGATTTTAATTGCCGTGCTGCCCGGTCAGTTTTCACTTGATACTTCCATTAACCTTCAAAGTTCAAGCGCCAGCGTTAGCCTCATCGAAAACCTGATGACCAAGGCCGATACCGCTGTGCTTTCAGCCAAAGAAAAAAAGATGCACGCCGACATCCTTAATTTTTCCAATGATTTTGAAACCAAGGTAGCCGGAAAATTCTCCGCCAGCGAAATTCCTCCCGTTGAGCGTTTCCATTTGAGAAAAGACCTCATCAAAATCACCAAACACTCTGAGAAAATTATTGCCGGAGGCAACTTAAGTTTAAGTTTAAACGAGATTAAAAAACTCAAAACCGAAATAAAAACAACCAAAAAATTATTTGAATACGCCCCCAACTGGGTGGTGATTATGATCTCCGTTTGTTTGGGCCTGGGCACCATGGTGGGCTGGAAACGTATCGTAAAAACTGTTGGTGAAAAAATCGGTAAACAACACATGAGCTACGCACAAGGCGCCAGTGCCGAAATTGTGGCCTCATTGGGCATTGGTTTGGCTAGCTGGAAAGGCGTGCCCGTGAGCACCACACACATGCTCTCCTCAGGTATTGCCGGTTCTATGGTGGCAAAAAAGGGATTAAAAAACCTTCAGAAAGGCACCATCAAAACCATCGCTTTAACCTGGCTGCTTACTTTGCCTGTTACTATCATTCTTTCCGGCAGTCTCTTCCTATTGTTTAGGGCTTTGTTGTAAGTCGTAATGATTTAAGTTATTGTTTGGGCGTGCCGGCGAGGTTCAGCCGCGAAGTTTTTCTGAAGCTTCACTCGCCGTCGGGCTTTACGCTGCAATCTTTTGTTCGTACCTCACAAAAGGATTTTCGCTTCAATCCCTCACGCAAGTACTGTTCTACCTAACGCACTAGCCCGCTCAGAAGCCCACCGGGCTTCTGCCGTCCCTCACGCATTTAAGTTCAACCTTCCGCACTATCTCGCTCAGGTCAAACATCTAATACATGTTTGGGCGAGCGAGTGCTTCGGCAGGCGGGCCTGCTCGCTGCGGCACAGGCAAGTGCTTCGGCAGGCGGGCCTGCCCACATCCGAACCGACACGGACGGGCGCTGAAGCGCAAGTCTTGCGCTATCTGGACTGGCCTCATAGAAATTTCCTTGAAAATCGAAGCGGCCTCAAAAGGAGTTCCGAAAAAGCAACAGAAATAATTAAATACAGCTGATTATCGTGGCTTTTGAGGAAAGGTTGTGCGGAGACGAATTGCTGTCCTGACCCGCTAGGC
>Ga0154020_10002454_pt1 | contig 22635 bp, 17 predicted proteins | sample Klosneuvirus_201_FD_109709 | JGI IMG/M metagenome (GOLD analysis project Ga0154020, IMG submission 109709) | Active sludge microbial communities from wastewater, Klosterneuburg, Austria - Klosneuvirus_20160825_MG | ecosystem: Engineered > WWTP > Aerobic digester > Activated sludge | place...
GGCCTGGGTTCCGGCGGCGGCAGCGGCGGCGGGCAAGCTCAAAACGCCCACGTAGTTCCCTACCGCAAGGGCCTGGGTGTGACTGAGGCCATTGCGCTCGCCGGCGGCCCGAGCGAGCCGGACATCGACATCGCGCCTTACGTTTACATCGTGCGCGACATCAAAACGCTCAAGCGCACCGTTTACCGCTACGACCTCGCGCTTGCGGTGCGCGGCGGCACTCCGGATCTGCCGCTGCACCCCGGCGACGTTGTCTTCATCGACAATTCCTGGTTACAGGACCTCGGCCGCGCGCTGGGCATCGTTTCCGGCGTAGTCTCCACGGCCTCGGCGGGCGTGGCGAGTGCGCTGCTCGTTGATGTGCTCGCCGACGGCGCTTTTGGCCGCTAGGGCAAATCTCACCGCATTCACGCCTTGTCGCGCCCGCTCTCTCCGCATAAAGTCGCGGCTGGTTCAGCGGCAGCGGGGGATCTATGGCACTTGGCTTTCTTGCGCTTTCGGGCTTGGCTATCGGCGGCATCATCGCCGGCGTGGTTGTGTTGATCATCGTGATTGCCGTGCTGATGCGGCCCAAGAATGCTGCCGCCGCAAGTGCGCCCGCAACACCCGCCAAAACTGAACCGCGCATCGAGACTTCGCCCAACAACATGCCCAGCATGGTTGCGCCGGTGCGTGAAACGCCCGCACCTGCTCCGGCAGCGCCGGTTGCTGCGCCCAACGAAGTGGTTTCCACTTCCGGTCGTGTAATTGCAGTGCCCACGGATTTGCCCGCGGGTGAGCCCTCAAGCCACGACCTCGCGCCGCTGGAACCTTCCGCCAGCGTTGAAGCGCCCATGCTGGCCGAGGCCACGCTGGAACCATCGCTCGACGACATGAAAATGGGCACCGACGAACTGCCACGCGCCGGCACCGGAGAAATGTCCCGCGTCGGCACGCGCGAAATGCAGGCCGTGGCCGAGAAGCCGCGCTATCGCACGCCGGCCGCGCAGCAGATGCAGGAAGCCATCGAAACCATGAAGTGCCCCAAGTGCGGCCAGCCCACCTTTGTGGGGCGCGAAACGCCCGAGGAACTTTCCGGCGACGGCGTGGGCATGTTCAAGCTCGAGGGCCGCTGCGGCGCCTGCGGCCACAAGGCGCAGGTCATTGATATGCGCGTAGGGTAAGCATGGCGCTTTCGCTAAAGGACAGCGACCTCGACTTCCGCCTGCCGGATGAAGACGAATACAAACTGCGCCTGCAAAAGGCGCAGTTGCAGTTGTTGCTGATCCAGCGCCATATGTATGACAACAAGCGTGAAGCACTCTTGCTATTCGAAGGCTGGGATGCCGCCGGCAAGGGCGGCTCCATTCGCCGTGTCTGCGAGCGCCTCGACCCGCGCGGCTACGTCGTGCACCCCATCAGCGCGCCCACGCCCGATGAGAAGTACGTGCATTATCTGCAGCGTTTCTGGATGCGCATGCCCGGGCCGGGCCGCATCGCCATCTTCGACCGCAGCTGGTATGGCCGCGTGCTCGTTGAGCGAGTGGAGAAGTTCGCGACCAAGAGCGAGTGGAAACGCGCCTACGACGAAATCAACGCGTTTGAGAAAATGCTCAGTGACGACGGCGTGCCCGTCGTGAAGTTCTTTCTGCACATCAGCAAGAAGGAGCAGCTCAAGCGCTTCAAGGAACGCGAGCAGAACCCCTTCAAAAAGTGGAAAATCACCAAGGAAGACTACCGCAACCGTGAAAAGTGGGACGAGTACGAAGATGCCATCGACGACATGTTCGAACAGACTGACACCCAACACTCGCCCTGGCACCTGGTGCCTTCCAACAAGAAATGGGTGGCGCGCGTGAACGTGTGCGAGACGGCCGTCAAAGTCCTCAGCCGCGCGCTGGAGTGCGACTGCGAACTCCCCAAGGGCTGGCGCGAACTGGACCAGTAATCAAAGATCCTGCCATGGCATTTGCGAACATTCCCGGCCTGATGAAAATGCTCGACTCGCGCGACCGCTTTGTTTGCCTTGCGGGCGACGAGTACGACAACAAGTATGACGCCAAGCGACGCCCCACCTGGCGCAGGCCATTGGCCGCGTGGGAATGGATGCAGACGCGCATTTTGCGCCCGCGCGGGCGCGGCTATTGGTTCTGGGGCCGCGACGCCAAAGAGCTTGAGCCGTTTCTGCGCAGCGTGTTCGTGAGCGCGCAGGCTGAGGCCATGATCAAGGCGGGACTTTATGTTCACACTTTTCGTGAGGGCAAGCGGCTCAATCATGTCAGCCATGACCTGATTACGCCGCAGACGCTGCCCGAGAAACTCGAAGACAAAGCACCCGTGGTCGTGCTCTACGCCGACACGCCCACCTTTGACGCCTTCGTCAAGCAGCTCGACAACAGCCACCAGGTGCTGTGGCTGCCCTGGACCGAGGCCGAAATGCACGAGCAGATTGTGGCCTACGACATGGCGGAATTCAGGCTGGAATAATCAGCCCACGGCATAACCGTCTTCCGTGAGCTTGGTTTTGAGTTCGCCCAGCGCCTTCTTGAATTCCTCGGGCGCGCCGGCGAGTGCGGCATCCTTGTAGCGGCCGGGGTGCAGCGCGTTGAGACGCTCCATCAGCACGCCCACAATGAATTCGCGCTCGGCGGATTGGGCCGCGTTGGCGTTGAGACACTCATAGGCGGCGGAAAGGAACTGCTTCCAGAGCCGGGTCTGCGCGAGCTGCTTGAGTTCATCTTTGGCAGCCGCTTCCTGCGGAGCGGCGAGTGCGGCCGCAACGCGGCGCACAAACTCCGCGCGCACGGCGCCGAAGGCAGCCTCAGAAAATTCCTTGTACTCCTGGGTGTTTCTGGTTTCGGCACTGAGGTCGTTTTCAAAACCGGCCACCAGCAACCCGATTCGAATCGGCGCGTCCTTGATGCGTTTGTTCAGCGCCAGCACAACCACAGAACCGCGCGGCTGCGGCAGGTTGCGCACCAGATCCACGACATCGTTGTCGCCAAAGGGGCGGTCGAGCAATTGCCCGATCAGGGCCGCGTGGGCTTCGGGACTGCGTGCGGTGCGGCTCAACAACCGCCGGATTGCGCCGCGCCGGGTGGTGGTGGCGGAATCCGTGGAGAGTGTGTCCTGGGCGGCTTCGGCGTTGGCCAGCAGTTCCTTGAGCATTGCCTCGATTATGTCGGCGGGTGCGGCGCCCATTTCGGAGTAGATGGCAAGCGCGGCAATAAGCACCGAGACCGAAGCGGCGTCGGAGACTGCGCGGTCGTAAATGTCGCGCAGTTTGCCGGCCAGGGGCTCAGCCTGCAGGCGCTGGGACAGCGCAGCGCGCACTGACTGCACGCCCAGCGCCTCGCGCACCGCGCGCAGGCCGGAGGATGCGGCAGCGGGCGCGCGCGCGCCCAGCGCCGATGCGCAATCCATCAGGGGCTCGACGCAATCGGAAATATCCGTGGCGCGCACGCGCGCAATGCCAACAAGCGCGCCGGCCGCCTGCTGGGCCAGTGATGCAAAACGATCGCGCTCGCCAATGGGCAATTCACCGCCAAATCGCGCCTCGATCAGGCGCAGCAGGCGCACGACCTGAGCCAGCACTTCAGTTCTGGCCTCGACCGTGGTGGTGGGGTCGAACACGCTCTGGGCCTGGGCCAGCAGGTCGGGCAGCAGTGCGCCGCCGGTGCCGTTCATGCCGTCAATCTCGTGGGCCAGCAACGCCGCCAGTCGCGCCGCCGCGCGCCCATCCTTGAGTGCCTGGACGCACGCCAGCTTGAGGCTGGCACTCAGGCCGTTTTGCTCCAGCGCCTTGTCAACATAGGCAAACGCCGGCCCCGGCCTGGTTGCCAGCGCGCGTGCACAATCGATGCGCAGCTTTTCTTCACGCGCAGCATCGAGCAAGATTGCCCCCAGCGCATCGATCGCGGGTTGCGCCTTGGCGTCGTCCTCAAGTTTGGGCAACAACAGGGTCAGCAGGCGCACGGCTTCAAGGCGCACGCGCGAAAACTCCGAGTCGCGCAGGTAGGCCACCAGCGCGCCCACGTTTTCCTTTTGCCCCGCCAGTTGGTCGAACGTTACCTTGACCAGCTTGTCCTCCAGTTCCTTGCGCGCGGCTTCGCTGTGGCGCAGCGCCTCTTCCTGGCGATTGGCGATTTCTTCGATGAGCGTTTCTTCGCTTTTCTGCCCCAGCCATTCGCGCCAGCGGGCCGGGTCATCGGGGAATTCCAGCAACGTCAGTTCGCGCAGGGCGCGACCGGCCGTCGCACGCAGGTCGCTGTTGCTCGACGCAAGCGCTTCAACCAGCGGCGGCACGAGCCTTGCGCGGCCCTTGATCTTGCCCACTTTTTCGCGCGCAAAGGCCGCGGCGGCAATGGCGGCCTGAGTGTCTTCGCCCTTGAGCATGGCCTGCATGGCGGCGATGGCGGTATCGGCATCGTAGCCAAGCACGATGGCCCGGGGCGTTGCTGCTTTTTCTCCACCGTCATTGGCCCCGGAAATGAGCGCGGGCAGGAAGGCGATGTGGCGCGCTTTTTCATCTTCTTTCAGGTAGGCCAGCAGTTCAGCGTAGAGTGCTTCCGGCTGGCGGTTCTTGAGCACGGCCACAAGCGGCACGGGATCAAGCTTGAGTTCCTGCGCGCGCGCGAGCACCTGGTCGATGGCCCGGCGGCGGGTTTCTTTGTCAGTGGCGGCGTTGAGCGCTTTGGTGGAATCAGCAAACTGGTCGCCCTCGGCCTGAAGCTCAACGCCGGGTACGTCAGTGCCGATGGTCTGCGAAGCAAGCGCAAGGCCAAAAAGTGCACAGAACGCCCATATGTTCAAAGTCTTGAACATCGTCATGGTTATCCCATTGGCCCCAACGGCAGAACCTCCACCAAGGCATTAAACGTGATTGCGACGCAAGATGCGAATCAAAGTTGCGCCAAGTTCGGCAAACTGTCAGAAGACTGGCGGCTCTGCCGGTTATCGGACATGAAAACTACCGCCTATATCGCGCTGGGCTCCAACTTGGGCGATCGCGAAGAGAACCTCGAGCGCGCCCTGGGCTTCCTGCGCCGGATCGAGGGCATCGCCGTGGAGCGCGTTTCGTCGTTTATTGAAACCGCGCCCGTAAACGCACCACAAGGCAGCGGCGCGTTCCTCAACGCCGTGGCCCGCCTGGGTACGGCGCGAAGCGCGCGCGAATTGCTCGGCGCGCTCTTGGCGGTGGAGCAGAAAATGGGCCGAGAGCGCAGCGTGCCCAACGCGCCGCGCACCATCGACCTCGATCTTCTTCTTTATGGAAGCGAGATTATCGACGAACCCGACTTGAAGGTGCCGCACCCGCGCATGCACGAGCGCTTTTTTGTGCTCTGGCCCCTTTTGCAGATCGATGCACGTGTACGCGACCCGCGCACAGGCGCTCCTTTCGCCGACGCCTATGCGCTCTTGCCGGGCAGGCACAGCTTCCACAAAGAAGGTAACGCGGCCTGACCCTCGATCCCTTGCCTGTGCACGAAGATCCTGCTGGTTCATTCGACAATGGGCGCGCTCCATCCCACAATGGCCGCGTGCATGCCGAGACGGCCTATCTGTTCCGACACGCGCTGCTGCGCGACGCGGCCTACCAGCTCCAGTTGCCCGCGGACCGCGCGCGGCTTCACGCCCTGGCGTTTGAAATCCTGGAGAGGCTGAACGGAGGCCGGCCGCCCTGGCCGGAGTTCAGGGTCAATTCTGCGCTTCCGTCTGCGCCATTGGCGTCTGACGCGTTTGCGCTCGAGTTGGCGCAACACGCCGAGTTCGCCGCAGCCGACGACGAACATCCACATTGGCGCGAGGCGCAGTGTCTTTACCTGTCAAGAGCTGCTTTCTGCGAGGCGAGATCGTGGCGACCGAAGGAGGCTGCACGGCACGCCAGAGCGGCCGCAGCACTCAGCGAGGGCAGATGGAAAGCGGTAATGCTCCTGGAAGCCGCTGGAAACGCTCAAGACGCGGGCCTGCTTGCCGAAGCAGAAGATCTATGCCGGCAGCTGCTGGAACTGGAGTCCACACGCAGCGAAGCTCCGCTCAAGGCAAGCGCGTTGAACCTGCTCTCCAAAGTGATGGACAGCATGGGGCGCAATCCCGAGGCGCTGATCCTGGCCGAAGAAGCGCTGGAGGTCAGCGAAAGAGACGGCGACCCGACTGCTGTCGTGCGGGAGTTGAGCAACCTCACCGGAGCGCTGCTGTTCGCACACCAGCCGACACGCGCAAAACCGCTGGCGCTGCGGGTCGTGTCGATGTTGACCGAACTGGGCATGAGTCGCGAACTGGGCTCTGCGCTGGGCACGCTGGCCAATTGCTTCCAGCAGCTGGAGCGCTTTGATGAATCGCTCGAAACTTACCATGCAGCCATTGCGTCCCTGCGCGCCGCGGGCAACAAACGCTCTGAAGGCATCACGCATTCCAATCTGGGAGCGCTGCTGGTGAGCAAGGGCGCGCTGGCCGAGGCCGCGCAATCACTGGAGCAGGCACTGAAGTTGCATCGCGAAACGGGTAACCGGCGGTCAGAGGGTGTGGCGCTTGGAAATTACGGCAACGTGTTGTTCGATGAAAGGCAATATGAGAAGTCGCTGGCAACCTATCAGCAGGCGCTGGCGATCCACCGTGAAGTCGGCAACCGTCGCTCTGAGGGGCTGGTGCTGGGCTCCCTCGGCAACACCTTGCTGCAGCTCGGTCGGCTGGACGAAGCCGAAAACTGCATCGTAACAGCCCTGGCAATTCACCGTGACTTGCGCAACCGCCGCTCCGAGGGCGTTGCTCTGGGTGACCTCGCGGAAGTGCGCTCCCGGCGCGGCGATCCACAACGCGCTGCACTCCTGCTGCGCGAAGCGCTGCTCTGCGACGTCGAGGCCCAGAACCGGCGGCACGAAGGCCTGCATCTTTGCGCGCTGGGCTTGCTTGAACTGAACTTGCTCGGGCGCGCCACTGCCAACAACACCTGGCAGCGCGGCATCGCCCTGCTGCGCGCAGCGACAGGCGGAACTGACTACCCCAACCGCGTGGAGGCCATGCGCGCGACTTGCCATCTGGCTGGTGTGGCGCCATTTGAATTGCCAAGCGAGCTTGCCGCGCCGGACGGCAAGCCATAACATCGCCAGCGCACGGGAAACCAGCCATGAAATCTGCCAACACCGTTGAAGTGCTGCGCAAGGCGCGAGCGAAGTTCAAGGGCAGCGTGGGCTTTGTGCCCACCATGGGTGCGTTGCACGAAGGCCACGTCAGCCTGATGCGCCGCTCCGTGAAGGAAAACACGCACACGGTCGTGAGCATCTTCGTGAATCCCTTGCAGTTCGGGCCAAGCGAGGATTTGGCCAAGTATCCGCGCACGCTTAAGCAAGACCTCGCTCTGTGCAAGAAGGCGGGCGTCGACCTGGTGTTCACGCCCAACAGTGAGTTGATCTACCCCGCCGGCTTTGACACCTGGGTCGAAGTCGTCGAACTGTCCAAGCCCCTGTGCGGCGAGTTTCGACCCGGCCACTTCAAAGGCGTGGCCACGGTCGTGTGCAAGCTCTTCAACCTTGTGCAGCCCACGCGCGCCTATTTCGGCCGCAAGGATGCGCAGCAGCTGGCCGTGCTCACGCGCATGGTGGCTGATCTCAATATGCCGCTGGAGATTGTTCCCTGTGAAACCGTGCGCGAACCAGACGGCCTGGCCATGTCCTCGCGTAACCGCTATCTCTCGCCCGCAGAGCGCGAGCGCGCGCGGTGCATTTCTCGCGCCCTGCGCGAAGTGGAGCGCCTCTACGCCAAGGGTGAACGTGATGCCGGCCGCCTGACGTCGGTGCTGGAAGCCTCGCTGGGCGCGGAAATGGATGAAGTACAGTACGCCGATATCCGCAAGCTTTCGGATCTATCCGAGTTCAGCGACAAAATCGACGCGCCCGCGCTGGCGGCTGTCGCGGGCTACGTAGGCAGCACGCGTTTGATCGACAACGTGGTGCTGGGGCCAGGCGGCAAGGCTGCGCGCAAATGAGCAAGGGCGGCGCAAGGCCGCCCTTGGGTTCGCGAATTCAAGCTCAAGCCGCGGCCACAACCGCCGAGAAGTGCTCGACAAGCCGATCCTTGCACTTGTCAATCAGCCAATTGGGCGTGGAGGCGCCGGCCAGAATACCGATGCGCTTGGCGTTGGCGAGCTTGGAGAAGTCGATGTCGGCCTCGCTCTCAATCAGCATCGCGCGCGCGCCGTGAAGTTCAGCAACGATCGCGAGTTTCTTGGTGTTGCTGCTTTCCTTGCCGCCGATCACGAGTACGTGATCATTGCTCAGCGCGATGCTCTCCGCGTCTTCCTGGCGTTCGGTGGTCACGTAGCAGATGGTGTTGAACACGCGCACTTCCTGCGCGCGCGCCAAAAGCGCGTTGACGATCTTGTTGACTTTCTCGAGGATCAGCGTGCTTTGAACGACGACGCCAAGACGGCGCTTGTTCTTGGGGATGCGATCAATGTCTTCCATCGAGTGAATTACTGTGCCCTCGCCCTTGGCATAGGCGAGGATCGAGATCACTTCCGCGTGCTTGGGATCACCGATGATGACCACGTGGTATTTCTGCTTGAGCAACAGCGCCGCATAATTCTGCGTCACGCGCACATAGGGGCAGGTCGCGTCAATGACGTTGACGCCTTTCTGACGCAGCTGTTCCTGTATTTCGGGCGGCACGCCGTGGGTGCGCACCACGATGGTGCCCACGTCGAGATCCTCGGGTCCGTTGACGTAATTCACGCCGTACACATTGCGCAGCTCGTCAATCGTTTGCGGGTTGTGAATCAGCGGCCCATAGGTGTAAACCGGGCCTTCGGTGGTCTTGGCCGTGGCGACGGTCTGGTCGTAGGCGCGCTGCACGCCCCAGCAATAGCCGCTGTGCTTGGCAATGTTGATTTCAACGTTGCCGGCCTTGTACTGGGTGGTCTCGCGGAGGTCGCCCGTATATTTTTGGCTCATAGTTTCTTCGGTTCCGTACATTGCGGCCTCCGCCAGTTCTTCAAAGCGGTGGCCCCCCATTTCCTTCCCCGATTCTAGATTGGACTGATGGCTGAGGATAGTGGATAAGACGCGTCCTTAAATACCCACGGCCGTTCGTTTCGCCCTTTTCACGAGGTTTCCCGCCCTACGTTCCTGCCTCAAATGCGTTAAACTGCCCGCATGGAATGGCGCGAAAAACTCCGCTCGTTTCCGGTCATTGCCGCTGGTGTGATCCTGCTTGCGCTTATTCTTGGCGCCATTTTGGGCGTCATGGGCCCCTCGGCGCGCCCGCTGCCCGTGACTGCCCCCCAGGGCGAACCCAGCGAAGGGAGTGCCCCGGGCGTCAAGACCGGCAAGTCCGATCCGGTGCGCGCCGGCTCAGGTACGACTGCAACCACGGATTCCACGGGAACTGGCGGCACGCGCACCGGGCCCACACGCGAAAAGCCGCGCGATCCCCGTGAAACTTCCCGCGATAGCGGCAACTCGACCGTTGGCCAATGGACGCGGCCCAAAGATCTCAAGCCCGGCCGCAAGGACACGATGGCCGCGCGTGTGGATGTGCCCGTGGCACAATCGTCGTTGCTGGTCACGGTGAAAATGCCGGGAGAATACGCCGCCGAACAAGCCACGCTGTTGCTTGACATCCAGGCGGAAGGTCTGGGCTGGCAGCGCGTTTCCGCCAAAGCGCAGCCCACGGGCAAGCAGGGCGAGTGGCGATATTCAGGTCTCTACGCGGGCAACTATCTCGTGACGGCTGTAGTGCCAGGCTACAACTATGCTTACCAGACCGTGCTGGTGCCCGGGGGCATGCAGGAAATCGCGGTGAACATTGACATGCCGCCGGCGCAATTCGGGCGCGTGGCGCTGATGTTCTCCTTTGAAGATGGCGGGCGCCCGTCGATGGTTTACTGCCTGCGTGCGGAAAAGGGCGGGCGTGAAGGCGCGCTCGCCGGACGCTTCGGCCGACAGGAAGCCCCGACTGCCCAGCAAAGCAACAGCGGCGGGCTGGGCAATTACTCCATTCCATCGGACACCCAAACGCTGCTGTTTGCCGTGCTCGCGGACCGCAAGGAGCACTTTACTTTCAGCGCCATGCGCGACACGCGCCGCTACAGCGCGCAAATGACCATCGCAGGCAAGGTTAACGAAGAGCAGCGCTATGACGTGAACCTGAAGCTGCTCGACGCCGCCGAGCCTGACCCTACGGGCGGACACTTCGCAAAAGAAGCGGTCAAGGCTGAGTTCACCTTCACACGCTCAGACAGCGCCGCCGTTACGCTGCGTCGCTGCAACCTGCGCCAATCGCCTGACAGTGCCACCTACACCGCAGCAAGCACGCTTGAAGGAAACAAGGCCACTTTCCTGGCCGTGCAGCCGGGCAATTACTTCCTCGTCGCTGAAGCGGACGGCCTGAGCGCGGCTTACGTCAAATCGCTCACTGTCACGGCGGGCACGGAAATGCCGCTGCTCATTGAGTTGGCATCCTTGACGCTGCGCGTCACGCGCGACCAGGGCGTTGAGCCGCCACCGGGCGTGAAATGGACCTATCGAGCAGCACTGCGCCCGCTCGCCTCGGGCTCGATCGAGACTTTTTTCAGTCGCGAAATTCCCGCCGGCTCGAACTCGGACAGTACAACCTACACGGTTCCAATCGGCAGCTACACCGTGGTCATGGGATCGAGCAACGAACTGCTCGCCTGTGAGGCGCCCTCAACGCCCATCACGCTCACTCGCGATGGCGCGAACTTGAGTTTCACGCTGCGCACCGCTTCAACGCTGGAGTTCGTGTGCATCGACAGCTACATGAACCCCGTGCCGGGCGTGGAGTTTCTGGTGAGCTATTCGCCCGCGGGCCAGATTCCCGAAAGCGAAAAATTGCGCGTTGAACTCGGCGCATCCGACGGACGCTGCCTGCTCAAAGGCGCGACCTACGGCCGCGTCTATCTGCACGTGTGGGTGACGAGCAGCGATTTCCAGGCACCCGACCGCACCTACGAAATCACCCTGCCCAGCTACGGAGTTCTCAACCTGGGCGCTGTGACCGTGAAGTAACGCCGCTGACAGCTTTCAACATTCGTTCCAACTCTCAACGCTGTCGCCGCGGCTGGTAGCATCCGCTCTATGGCCGACTTCGTTCATCTGCACGTTCATTCCGATTACTCGTTCCTTGATGGCGGCGCCAAAGTCTCGGGCCTCGCGCAGCGCGCCGCGAAGCTGGGCCTCAGTTCGCTGGCACTCACTGACCACGGCGTGATGTGCGGCGTTCTGGAGTTTCACAAGGAATGCAAAAAGGCCGGCGTCAAGCCGATCATCGGCTGCGAGATTTACGTCGTGCCCTTCGACATGACGCAGAAGTCCGACCCCAATCTCGCGTCTTCGCCCGGCATCAAACAGAAGGATTACGCGCATCTGGTGCTGCTGGCCGAGAACGAAACCGGCTACAAGAACCTGTGCAAGATCGTCTCCAAGGCGCACACGCGCGGGTTTTATCGCAAGCCGCGCGCGGATCACGCCACGCTTGCGCAGCATAAAGAGGGGCTCGTGGCGCTCTCGGCTTGCCTCGCGGGCGAGGTGCCCCAGGCGCTGATGCATGGTCAGGACGACAAGCCCGCGCGAACCAAGGTTGAGCAATATCTCGAGATTTTCGGGCGCGACAATTTCTTCCTCGAGGTGCAGGCACACCGCGACAGTTTTTCGGGCGAACAGGAAGCGCTCGTTGCCAAGCGCATGTTCGAGGTCGCGGACTCGATGAAGGTCCGCACCGTGCTGACCAACGACAGCCACTATCTCACTGCCGAGGATTTTCAGGCGCACAACGCATTGCTGTGCATCAACTGGGGCCGCATGCTTTCCGACCCGGACCGTCCCGAGTACGGCCCGGATTTCTACCTCAAAGACGCCGCGGAAATGGCGGCGCTTTTCCCCGACCGGCCCGATCTGGTGCAGGCGACGCTCGACATCGGCAAGCGCTGCAACTTTGACTTCGGCAAAACCAGTTTCCACCTGCCCGAATTCAAATGGACCGAGGGTGTTTCGCCGCGCGAATACCTGCGCAAGAAGGTCGAAGCGGGCGTCAGGAAGCTTTACGGCGAGAATGCGCTGAGCAAGGGCACCGTGACGGGCGATCGCCTCGAGTTCGAGCTGAGCGTGATCGAGAAGATGGGTTTCAATAGCTACTTCCTGATCGTTGCCGATTTCATTCAGTGGGCGAAGGACCGGCAGATTCCCGTCGGCCCGGGGCGCGGCTCGGCGGCCGGCTCAATTGTCGCCTATGCGCTGGGCATCACCGGCCTGGACCCGATCAAATATAATCTGCTCTTCGAGCGCTTTTTGAACCCGGATCGCGTGTCGATGCCGGATATCGATATCGACTTCTGCGTCGAGCGCCGCGGCGAAGTGATTGAGTACGTGCGCAAGAAATACGGCGACGAATCGGTCTGCCAGATCGGAACCTTCGGCAAGCTGCTCGCGCGCGCGGCGGTGAAGGACGCTGGGCGCGTGCTGGGCGTTTCGCTGCAGAAGGTCAACGCGCTCACGAAGCTGATTCCCGTGACCCAGGGAAAAGTGAAGCCGCTCGACGAGTGCCTCAAAGAGATTCCCGAGTTCAAACAGCAATACGACACGGACGAAGAAACCAAAAAACTCGTCGATGTCGCGCGCAGCATCGAAGGGCTCAATCGCGGCACGGGCGTACACGCCGCGGGCGTAGTGATCTCCGATGCCGACGTGACCAACTACATGCCGCTGATGCGCCAGGAAGGCAGCGACGGCGAGGTGGTTATCGCCACGCAATACAACATGAGCGAAGTTGAAGCGCAGGGCCTGCTGAAAATGGATTTCCTGGGCCTGCGCAATTTAACGATCATCGACCTCGCGCTGAAAATCATCGAGAAGAACACGGGCGTGCGCATCGAGCTTGACCCCACGAAAATGCCCGCCGACGCGCCCTACAAAAGCCTGCATTCGCTCGATGACGCGGCCACGTACAAAACGCTCTCCGCCGGTGAAGGCTTTGGCGTGTTCCAGGTTGAATCCGAGGGCATGTGCCGTTTGATGCAGGCGATCAAGCCGAGCACCTTTGAAGACATTTCAGCCGTGCTGGCGATCTATCGCCCGGGCCCGCTCGCTGCCGGCGTCGACAAAGAGTTTGCCGCGCGCAAACATGGCCGCGTCAAGGTCACCATGCCCGGCGAAAACGAGGGCATTGCGAACCCCGAAGCCGTGTCGCGCTTGAAGGAGATTCTCAGCGACACCTACGGCACGTTGATTTACCAGGAACAGGCGATGCTGATCTCGCGCCGCCTGGCGGGCTTCACGCCCGGCGACGCCGACAAGCTGCGCAAAGCAATCGGCAAGAAGAAGAAAGAAGAGATGGACGTGATTCGTCCCAAGTTCATCAAGGGCTGCGAGGAAAGCGGCTTCCAAAAGAAGCTGGGCGAGCACCTTTGGCAGCAGATTGAGGGCTTTGGCGCCTACGGTTTCAACAAGGCGCACACCGTGGCCTACGGTTTGATCTCGTATCAAACCGGCTGGCTCAAGACGCACTACCCCAGCGAATACGCGGCTGCGCTGTTGACGAGTCAGATCGGCAACAACGACAAGATTGTCGAAGGTATCCGAAACGTGCGCGCCATGGGTTTGAAGGTGGTGCCGCCGGACATCAATTTGTCGGACGCGACGTTCACAGCGGGGTCTGGCTCTAAGGGGTCAGGCACTTTTTCTGCAAACAGCGCAGAAAAAGAGCCAGACCCTTGCGTGGTCTTCGGCCTCTCCGGCATGAAGGGCGTGGGCACCAAGGCCGTCGAGAAAATCATTGAGGGCCGCAACAAGGTCAAAGCCTTCAAGGGCTTTTTGCACTTCCTTGAAAACGTCGATCTCACGCACATCAACAAGGCCGTGCTGGAATCGCTCGTCAAAGGCGGCGCCTTTGACAGTTTTCAACTCAACCGTCGCTCGCTGCTGGAAGGGCTGGAAGCCGCGCTGCGCGTTTGCAGCGAAGCTGCCGCCGACCGTCTGCGCGGCCAGAAGGGACTCTTTGGCGCGAAGACCAAGCAAGAGCCCGACGAACACGCGCGCGACCTCGCACTGCTGCCCAACGTTCCCGAACTTTCTGAAAGTGAACGCCAGCGCGCCGAACGCGAGACCTTTGGCTTCTATATCTCGTCAAGCCCGCTCGACACCTATCGCGAAACTTTCGCCAAATTCGCCAAGTACGATTCGAAATCGCTGCTCAATATCAAGCCCGGCTGCGCGGTGGTCATCGGCGGCCTGATTTCCGGCCTTTCTGTGAACACCGTCAAGAACGAGAGCAGCCGCAACTTCGGCAAGAAAATGGCCAAGTTCGACCTGGCCGACGCTTCTGGCATCACCAAGGTCACCGTGTTTCCCGACACCTACGAGAAATTCCAGAGCGTGATCGTGGACGACGCGCCCGTGTTCGTACGCGGCATCACCGAAGCTTCGCAGACGCAGACCAGCGCGCCCGTCAGCGAAGAAGAAGGCGAGGAAGTGCAGGAGCAGGTCGCCGTCACGGTCAGCGAAATCATCCACGTGCAGGACGCCGAGCAAAAACTCAGCGCCGACGAGGGCCTGGCCTTTGACGAAGATTTCAAAACGTTCACGGATACCACACCCGAAGACCTGGCCGGGCTCACCGAAGCCGTGCGCGTGCGCATTGGCGGCGTGGTCAACAAGCTGCGTACAGGCACGAGCAAGCGCGGCAACGAGTACGCCAATTTCGTCCTGATTGGGCCCAAGGGCGCGTTCAAGGTCGTTGTCTTCCAGGAACTTGCCAAGGCCTGGGCCGGCCGCCTGAAAGAAGGCGCGGCTATCTTCGTCGTCGGCGAGGCCAACAAAGAAGATGACGGCAAAGTAGTGACACGCGCCGACGCGCTCGTGCCCGCCGCAGGAGCGCGCGAGAAATTTACCAAGGCCGTGTGCCTGCAACTCACGATCAGCCAGATTCAAGGCGAAACGTTAGGCAACCTGAGCGAACTCGCCCTGCAACACGCCGGCCCCACGCCGCTGTTCTTCAAAGTGATGGGCGAAGACGGAGCCGAGCTCGATTTGATCGAAGCCGCGCCGGATTTCCGCGTCAAACCCACGCCGGATTTCATTCAAGGCGTAAAGAAGCTGATCCCGGGAAGCGACGTGATCGTGGCGGCGAATTGACGGTGCGAGTCATCGGCACTTGAAAAATAATTCATGTCAAAATCACGTAATACACGTGTATTGGTTGGCGATTAATGGTACAATACACGCGGTCTCGATGGAGGAACGCAAATGATTGACGGCGATGAGTACACGGTTTCAATAGAGGGACCCGGAATGTCGATCAAACAACTTGTTTCGCGTTCGATTGCCACTCAGGTGCTGTGGGCTGTTTTTCGAAGTGAACAATTGACAACTCCCTCAATGGCGGGGGTGGGACCGAAGCTGACGGATGCGGTGACGCAGTTTCATTCCGGCGGTCCGATTGTCGCCAAATCGGTTCGCGAATTACTTGGCGAAGCGAACCCGCAAAGGATTCCAGAGAAGATCGCGGTGTTCGCTGTTTACCTAAAGGATTTCAGGGGAGAAATCGCGTTCACCAAGGAGCAAATCAACGACGTATTCAAAGAGGCACATGAACCACAGCCCAAGAATCTCGCCAGGGACATTGCATGGGCCGTCAAGTTGGGGCTGGTTGCAATCAAGGACGGCGCGCAAGGCACGTACTACGTTACCAACCAAGGTATGAAGCTTGTTGCCGATGGGTTCCCTGAAGATTGGCGGACGTCAAACAAGGCAAGTGCCGGCGGACGACCGCGAAAAACGAAGCGAAAGGACGCGGATGAAGAGAACAACGTTCAAGCATAATGAAATGACCGCCAACGACGGCAATCGCGGGCGGTCAATTCAGACGTGTAGGAGCATCAGCTGCCTGCCTACACGGGCCGTTAGATGGCCAAACTTTCCTGACACGAACAGTTTACGCCACTCGAAGCGAGCCTTCAAGCAGCGAGTCCTCTTTTCAAGGAGAACTCGAATGAAAACTCCGTCGAGTCCGAAAGCTCCGCCGGGATACCGGTGGGTCTACTGCAAGTGCTTCAAGCACTATCGCACTGGGCGTCTTGTGTATCCAAGAACGGCCAAGTTCTTTCGCTTCTTAGTACGCGCCTAGTGGCTGCAGCCTGGTGTGGATTCATCGTTGCCGAGTCCACACCAGAGCTAGGTTTCTTCCAAACCCGTGCGGAACGTGCGTGTGGCTTTGGCGCGTTCGCCTCTTCTGGGCGGGCTCCAGGGTTGGAGCTTGTTCCTTGCAATGATCTCCGTGTCGCATCCGGGCAGGGCTATGCCGCGCAGTTGCTCTTCCTGCAACATCTGCGCGCCTGGCCATTGGCGCTTGAGTTCCTTGAATGCCCCCTGAAGGAAATCGCGAAACTCCTGCGCGGCTTCGAAGCCGGGATCCCACATCAGCGCGCGGCGGTTGAGTTCGACGGCGGCCCAGGAGTTGCCAAGCTCGTTCTTGAGCACGCTCCAGTTATGCGCAATCCACGGCTGCTCGCCGCCTTCCAACAGACCCAGCATCAGCGCGCGGTCGGCGTCGGATTTCTTGCCCGCGCTGATGTAAGCCAGCGCTTCAAGCGTATAGAGCTCGCTGCGGCGCGCGTTGTTGGTCGCGTAGCTGACGGCCTTTTCATAGTACTGCGCGGCTTCTTCCCAATGTCCCTGGCGCTCGTGCCACAGCGCCATGAGCGTGGCATAGGTTCCGGGCGCGATGCCCAGCTTCTGCAGCGCACCCAGTTGCTCGAATGCAAGATCGTGGCGGCCCTGTCGAATGAGAATCTCAATGCCCGCGCGCCACGCTTTGCCCACCTTGGGCGCAAGCTGCTTGGCAATGTCTGCAAAATCGGTTGCGTCACGCAGCGTCTGGCCGTGATAGGTGTCCTCGTCTAGGCGACCCAACTCGGTGATGGCGCGCGCAAGCATGAAATGCGCAGCGGCGCTGTTGCGGTCAAGCACGACGGCCTCGCAGCAGCGCTGGACGATTTCCTGCAGGCGCGCGACGGGCGTGTTCTGCTCGGGGTCTTCAAGACCGATGAGCAGCTTGCGCGACTCGGTGGTGTTGACGGGTGCGCTCGCGTTGGCCGCGTCGGCAAGCCAGGCCTTGAACGCGTCGACGTCCTGTTTCACGGGCGCATAATTCTCGGGCAGGCGCTGCTTGAGGAAGGCCTTCTGCTCGGGTGTGTGCTCTGGCATGAGTTCATTTTAGCGCGGCATCAGGATTCGCGCGCAGGGAAAGCGAAAGGTGCTCAAGGTGCCGGAGGTTCTTGTGGCGGCGGCTGGGGGCGAAATGCCGTCTTTTCGGCCTCTGAGGCTGGTTCAAGAGCGGGCGCAGATTCGGCGGCGGGCTCGTTCACGGGCGCCACCGGAACGGGTGGAACAGGCGCCACCGGAATTGGCAGTACCGACGCCTGACCCGTAGGCGGGCGGATCACGCGCGTGGGCGATTCCGGCTGCGGCAGGGCCGGCGACTGGCCCGTGGGCGGGCGCAGCGCGCGGCTTTCAGCGGTCGGCGGTTTGAGCGCGGGTGCTTGCCCAGTCGCCGGTTTCACGGGCTGGAACTGGCCCGTCTTGGGCCGGACGTATTGGACTTTGGGAGGCGCTTCCTTCTCTTCGCCAGTGGGTGGCGCGTCTGGCGTGGGCGCAGCAGTTCCCATTGGCACCATGGGCGCGCGGCGAACAATCTTGGTTTGCGGGCTGTCGGGCGCCTTGGGCGGCTGCTTGTCGAGCTCGGTGCGGCGGATTGTACGCGTCGAGGGCATAGCCAGTGGCACGTCGGCATCGCGCGGAACAAGCATGCCCGAATCGTCCTTCTTGTCCTTATGTTTCTCTTTCTCGAGGTTGCGAAGTGTGACGGCGTCGCCGGATTGTTCGAGGTAACCTGCACCTACGGTTGTGTCATCCTGCTCGATCGGTTCGTCAGGCGTAAGCGAACGCGCCAGCGAAATCGCGCCTTCGCCGGTGCTGATGTTGGCGGGGCCGGACTTTCCCTTGTTGAGAATGCGCGTGGCTTCACGCTTGGCAATGGCGCGCGTAACGCTCTTTGGCGGCTCATAGGGCCGCAGATTGGCGGCCTTTTCCACGGCGGGATCGCACCCGGGCAGAGCAATGCCGCGGACTTTTTCTTCTTCCAGCGCGGCCGGGCCGGGGAAGGGGTGGCCAAAGCGGCGAAAGGGCGCGCGAAGCAGTTCGGCGTAGGCCTTGGCCGCGCGGTTTTCGTTGTCGAAGTTAGAGGCGCGGCGGTTGAGTTCGATGGCGGCGGGGCGTACGCCCAGGTCATCCTTGAGCATCGACCACTGGTGCGCCACCCAGCTCAAGGGCCCGCCCTCGACGAGCGCGCGGTGGAAGCACTCATCGGCCTCCTTCTTCATCTTGAGTTTGAGGTAGGCCATGCCCTGCTTGCCGTGAAGTTCGGCGCGATCGGACGAATGCTGGGTCAGCGCCAGCAGCTTGTCGTACCACAACACCTCATCGGCCGGCAGCTCTTGTCCTTTGGCCGCAAGCAGGCTCAACTCGGCGGAAAGCTTGGCGTCGAACTTGCGGGAGCGGAAATTGGCAAGGTTCTCGGTCACGATATCCCAGCGCTTCAGATGAATGTTGATCTCGATGTACGCGGCCCAGGGATCGGCGTTTTTCTCGTCGATCGACTTGCCCCGCTGCGCAAGCGGCAGGACCTCGCGCAGCGGTACCGGGTGCACCACCATTTCATCGTAGCGGGAAAGCTCAATCACGCCGCGAACGAGCAGCACGTAGGCCTGCGCGCATTCGCGGTCAAAGTCAATGGCTTTGCAGGCGTGGCGCACCACATTGTGCAGGTCGTTGACCGTTACGCCGGGCACGGGCATGGGCTGGCCCACGAGCTCCAGGTTGGCCGATTCCGGGTCCGGCGCGGCCACGATCATCTTCTTGATCGCCAGCAGGTCGCGGATGTAAACGACCGGCTCGCGCACCGGCACGTAGTTCTCCGGAATGCGTTGCTTGAGGAACGCCGCCTGTTCTTGCGTCAGTTCAGCCATGGCCCGAACACACTATGCTACGCGTCACTCGGCCAGCGTGCAACGCCAACGCCCGTCAAGTGCCCGTTCGCCGCTGTTTCACGCCATTCAAGGGACTGTTCCGATTTGATTGCAACCGGGCGGCTCTGGTGCAGCATGCGGCATCGCGCATCCGCGACAGGCTCGCTAGGATTTCACGCCATGCAAGGCGAGCAGGCCTATTTGTTTCGACATGCTCTGGTGCGCGAGGCGGCCTATCAACTTCAGCTGCCTGGCAGGCGCGCACATCTGCATGCGCTGGCCGCAGACGCGCTCGAGTCGCTCTACGGCATGCCGGCCGACTGCGGCGTGGACCTCGAGAGCTTCATACCCGCGGCCACCGATCCCTTCGCGGAGGAAATTTGTGCCCACCTGGAGGCCGCGCTTTTGGCCAAGGGGGCAAGAGGGCGCAATGCCGCGCTGCGGGCGCGCCTGGCGATACACTTGCGGCGCGCGGCGCACCACAGTGTCGAGCAGTTCCGTTATGCGCAGGCCACTGACCGGTTCGAGCGCCTTGCCACTGAGTTTGGGGCGCACGTTCCCAACGCGCCGCTCGAGTTGCTCAAGGCCGCCGACGCGGCATCGCGCGCGTTTCAGCCCGCGCGCGCGCTGGCGCTGCGCCGAAAGGCGCTGCGCCTTGCGCGCCAGAGCGGTGATCCCAAGACCGTGTGCCGTGCGCTTTGCGCGCTGGGTCGGCAATTCCACCAAAGCGGGCGCGGCAAGCGCGCCTCCAGAGTTTTGGACCTGGCATTGACCATGTTGCGCGAACAGCGCGCCGACGAGGTTCTGATGGTGGCCACAGCCGCACGCGGAATTCTGGCGCTGGACCGCGACGATTTCGCGAGGGCCCAGCCTCTGCTCGAGGATGCGCTGCGATTGGCGCAAAGCGAGGGCCACATCCGCCGTGAGGGTACGGCGCTCAACAACCTCGCGGCGCTGCATATAGAAATGAGCCATCCCGAGAAGGCGCTCGAGATTCTTGAGACGGCGCTCGATTTCAACCGCCGCCACGGCAACCTGCGCGCGCTGGCCTTCACCTGGACCAACATCGGCTCGATCCATAACAGCGCGGGCCGCGACACCAAGGCCGAAGCCGCGCTGACCGAGGCCCTGACGATTCACCAGCAGATCGCGAACTTCCAGCACGCGGGCTACGTACTGAACTTCCTTGGGCGCATCTGCGAGCGCACGGGCCGGCCTCTTGAGGCGCGGCAAAACTGGCTTGCGGCCGCCGACTGCTTTGCGGCCTGCGGAAACGCCAAGTTCGAGGGCGGCACGCGCTGCGACGCGGCCATTGTGCTGGCGCAGCAGGGAGAGTTAGAGAAGGCCAAGTTCGAATTCGCGCACGGCATGGAGCTGGTGCGGCAAGACCCCGACAGGGGGTTGGAGGAAAGAATGACCGCAAAGTTCGAGCAAGCCAGCGCGCGGGCGTGAGGCTGTCCAAGCGCGGATCACTTCGCCGTTTTCTGCTTCTTGTAGAACTTCTTTTCGTCGGCGATGACTTTCTTGCCGGCCTTGGTTTTGACGGCGGGCTCGAAATCTTCGGGCTCGAATACTTTGCGAATCTCGACGACCTCGCCTTGGGTGAAGGGAATCTGCTTCACCCACTCGAGCACTTCGTCCTGGGATTTCACATTCAGAATCCAGAAGCCGCCAAGCTGGTCCTGGGCGGGCGCAAAGGGGCCCGGCGCAACTTCGCGCTTGCCGCCAGTGAACGTCACGCGCAAGCCGCGCGAGGTGGGATGCAAGCCCTCTCCGGATGCGAGCACGCCGGCTTTGATCATTTTCTCGTTGAGCTTGCCCATAGCCACAAGCTCGGCTTCGCTGGGCATCTGCCCGGCCTCGGATCGCTCGTTGGCTTTGACAATGACCATGAAACGCATGTTGATCCCCTGAGAAGTCGTCAGCCACGAATAGCACGAAAGGACACGAAAACAATTCGTGAAGATTCGCGGCTGTATTCGCGCCTACCGTGAGTCGCACTGGTTGCAGCGAAGCTACTTGAGATCCGGCAGGACTACGACCGTCGCGGATTCTTCGAACAATAGCCCGCCACGTCGGACTTGCGTCGAATCCGCATTCCAACGCAATTCCCAACCGGCCGCTGTGCGGCGCACGAAGACCACGGTCGAAAGCAAGTCCTTTGGGTCGATGGAATCAACGGTGTCATTGGCCTGCGCACGACGGATTCTGAACACAATCTGGGAACGCTCGCGTAGAGGTTTCAGGTCAGGGCTTTCCACTACGCGCGGCCAAACTGCCTCCAATTTTTCTGACCGCTCTGAGCAGCGCAATTCGCGCATTGTCTCGAGCAGATTCACCGCCGTGGTTCCTTTTCTAAGCGTGGTCTGAACCGGTCGGCTGAAATGCAGTCGAGAAAAGAAGGGCGGCCTCGCCTCAAACCACGTCAGCGGAAGGCGCCACTCATACTCCGCGCCGTCGTCAATGGTGGCCCAAAGCAAGATGGGGTGTTCATCCCATTTGATAACGGTTACGACAAGGTCTTCGGCGACTCGCAGGTCCGATCCAGGTTGCTCCGTCCGCGACAGGTATTTGTCGAAGTCAGCCGGAGGAATCGCCACTTTGGCCATTTCAATGAACAACTTGTGGCCGGCCCGTTCAAGGGACTCGGCAAAGACCCGATCATCTCTTGAGGCAGGCAGGCTGAACTTCGCCGCGACGGCAAAGATCAGCGCAAGTTCGTCCCATGCGCGCTGGAATTCACCCAGTTCCCGCAAGGCCCGAACGCGCTGTGCCAGGACTCGTTCAACTGCGATTCCGGTAAACATGTATCGATTGATGTTCTGCGGCGGAACATGAAGGCGTTCGAACTTCAACAATGACCTTGCCTTGGTGGAGACCGCAGCGGAATGTTCGACGAACTCTTGCAGGTCTTGGGGACTTGGTAATTGCCCGCCCAGGCGGTTGTCATCGGCACCCGCCCGAGACTTGGCTGCAAGACGATCAATTACGCGCTCTTCGCGTTGGCAGAGTTCTCGGCAACGTTCATTCAGAGAGGCGATCTCCGCGCGTGAATCTGCTGCGCCGATGCGTTGGCGATACCAGGCTTCCCAATCTTGAACATTGCCCAATTCGCCGCGCGCTTCATCTTGCACGCGTGAGAATTCGCGCTCGGCAAGCCACAAATCGTATTGGCGATACGACTCAATGCCGCCGAGGGCAACCACCAAGACGCCCAGCAAAACCAAAACCCATCGCAACACCCGCTTCCGCACGCTCCTGGCGCTCGCGGCTGCTTGTGACGGGTCTGTGCCAGCCATGCAGACTCCCGAGGAGCTACACGTTGCGCAAGTCGCCGAGAATCTTGCGTGAGATGACGAGTCTTTGGATCTCGCTTGTGCCTTCGCCGATTTCGCACAGCTTGGCGTCGCGCAGCATTCTCTCCACGTCATACTCGCGCGTGTAGCCGACTCCGCCCAGCACCTGGATCGCGTTGGTGCACGTTTTCATGGCCACTTCGCTGGCGAACAGCTTGGCCATGCTGCCTTCCATGCTGAAGTCGCGGCCCGCGTCGCGCGTGCGCGCTGCGTGATAGACGAGGTGCCGCGCCGCTGAAATCTCCATGGCCATGTCGGCGAGCATGA
>Ga0154020_10002455_pt1 | contig 22633 bp, 20 predicted proteins | sample Klosneuvirus_201_FD_109709 | JGI IMG/M metagenome (GOLD analysis project Ga0154020, IMG submission 109709) | Active sludge microbial communities from wastewater, Klosterneuburg, Austria - Klosneuvirus_20160825_MG | ecosystem: Engineered > WWTP > Aerobic digester > Activated sludge | place...
CGCATCGCCCGCTTTGGCGAATGGCTGCAAGAGCTGGCCGATGTTGGCGCGAAAGTGTTTAACCCGCTGGACGTCATCCGCTGGAACACCGATAAACGCTACCTGATTGACCTGCACCGCCGCCAGGTGCAAATTGTGCCCACTGCGCTCATCACCCGCGACCGCGCCGCCGACCTGCCCTGGATTTTGGAGAGCAACGGCTGGAACAAGGCGGTGATCAAACCCGCCATTTCGGCGTCGTCGCACAACACCTGGATCAGCGACCACTCCACCGCCCAGCGCGACCAGACCAAATTTGTATCGCAATTGCTGGAAGGCGATGTGCTGGTGCAGGCGTTTATGCAAGAGGTCATCCGCGAGGGTGAATATTCGCTGGTGTTTTTTAACAAGCAGTTTAGCCACGCTGTGCTCAAAAAACCCCGCGCCGGAGATTTCCGCACCCAGGAAATTTATGGCGGCAGAAACACGCGGGTTGTGCCAGACCCGGCGCTCATTGCGCAGGCGCAGGGCATTTTGAGCGTGTTGCCGCGCCCGTTGCTGTACGCGCGGGTGGATGGGGTCGCGCGGGGAGGGCAGTTTTATCTCATGGAGCTTGAGCTGATTGAGCCGGATTTGGGCCTCGCGTTCTCGCCAACTGCGCCTGCCGCCTTTGCCTCGGCCATCGCCCAATCCATCCAGCGCAGCCTGCAAGATAAACGGCCAGCCTTTTTGCTCACCGCCAAATGAGGTTTATTTAACGCGAGTTTTGGGCTAGAAAATCGAGCAGTCTGATTTTTGAACGCATTACACGCCTAACCAAAACGCGCGCTATTTACGCGCCATTTGGTCAAACACTCTCACGGCGTTGGCAATGCCTTCCTCTGCGCGTATCTTTTCACCCAGCGCAGCGGCCTTCTCGCGCATGGTTTTGTTTGTGATGGCGCTTTGGATGGCGGCAGCCAGTTTTTCAGTCGTCAGTTGTTTGCGTGGGATGGCTGCTGGCCCTACCCCTAAACTTGCCGCCCGATGTCCCCAAAACGGCTGATCGCCAAAAAACGGGATGATGACCGATGGCACCCCCGCCCGCAACCCGGCTGCGGTAGTGCCCGCCCCGCCATGATGCACCACCGCAGCCATGCGCGGAAATAGCCACGCGTGCGGCACAGAATCAATCACAAACACGCTGGATGGCGCGTTGTCTGCGCGCAGGCCGCCCCATCCAGCCAGCATGACCGCGCGTTGGCCGGTTTGCTCTAGCGCGCGCAAAACCAGGTTGGCTGTTTCTTGTGGGTTTCTGTTGCTCATGCTGCCAAAACCAATGTAAACCGGGGGCGGTCCGCTTTGCAAAAATGCGGTCAAGGATTCGGGCGGCGCCCAGCCGTCGGGCGCGTCTGCAAACCAGTAGCCGGTCAAGTGAACATCCGCCCCCCAATCTGCGGGGCGCGGCAAAACCGCCGGGCTGATGCCATATAGCGTGGGCATGTTTTTTAGCGGGCGGGCATGATACGGCCCCGCAAAGGGTGGGGAGGGCAAATGTAAAACCTGTGTCCGCACCGCCCCATCTGCACCGCGAAACCCCTGCCACATCATTTGCCGCAACAGGTGATGTGATGCCTTGTTTATTGCGCCGCCCATCTTTGCCATGTTTTGCGGGAACAACGCGCTGGGGAAGGTTGTTGTTGGCGTAAACGGAACAACATAGGCTTGAATTAGGGGGATGTTCAGTTTTTCTCCCAGCGCAATACCCAGATATAACCCGCCCATGCCCGCGACGAGGAAATCCATTTCCGCGCAGGCGGCCAGTCCATCTTGCGCCCAGTTCAGCGCGGCACGTTTGGCCTCGGCGGCTGTTTTGCGCGTAATTTCAATAAAGTTTCCCTTTTCCAGCAAGGCTTTTATTTCCTCACTCTCGGCAATTTCCTGCACATTGCCGCGCAGCGGCCAGAAATCCAGCCCCTGGGCGGCAATGGCCTTTTGATAATTTTCGTTGGATAGCAGGCGCACCGTGTGTCCGGCGGCCTTTAACCCTTTGCCCAGGGCGATGTAGGGTTGCACATCTCCCTGCGAGCCAGTTGCAATGATTGCGATTTTCATAAAAACTTTTAACTCTTGCTTTCTAAATTTAAGAAGGGTTGTTTATACAAAAAATATCTCGCGAAGGGGTAAAACTACAAAATTTCAAAGGAAAGGCTAATTAACGTGGGTTTGGGATAAGCGTCTAACACGCTCAGCAGTCGGACTTTTGAACGTGCTACACACCTATCAAAAAAAACAACGCTTCACAAGTTTTTAATTTGTGAAGCGTTGCACTAAAACTCTTTATGCCGGGCCGGCAAAAAGCTTAGTTTCCGGCTTTGTTGCCCGTAAACAAATTGATCCAATACGCTTGAATAAGCGCGTTGTTGCCCACTTCCATGTATTCCACCGTGACGTTGTGATACCCGCCGGTCAGCGGAATATCTGCGCTGGTGAAGATGTTGGCCGACTGCTCGCGCCACTGATCAATCACTCTGGCCCCGTCCACATACACCCGAACGCCATCATCGGCCTTGGCGACGAACCGATACGACCCCGCCGCGAAGTTGCAATTGCAGCTAAATCGCGCGCTAAAGTTATCGGCGCTCACGCTTGCGCTGGGCGAACCCGCGCCCCAGTTAAAGTCTACGCGAGGCACAGAGGCCGCCCACGCAATTCCACCAGACAGATCGCGATTGTTGTAAAACGCCGCGCTCCACGGGCCGCCCCATGCGCCGGGGCCGGGTTGCGGTGGCGGGGGCGGTGGCAGCGGCCAGCCAGCCGATTGTCGCCAGTAATTCAACTCAACCAGGGCAATGCCGCCGCGCTCCACGTAATCCACGCGCACGGTCTTCCATCCGGCGTTCACAGGCACATCCACCGTCCAGGTGTGATCGCCCACATAGCCGTATTGATCCAGAACGACCCGACCATCCACCCACACCCGAACGCCGTCATCGGCGCGAACGCTGAAGCGATACACGCCATTCATGAAATACACCTGGCGGATGAAACGGGCCGAGAAATTATCGGGCTGAACTCTCATCAGATCGGGTGAGCCATACCCCCAGTTTTGCGTGACCTGCGCCTGGGTGCGAACCAACGCCTGCCCGCCGCTTTGATCTGGGTTGTTCCAGTATTCTGAATACCACGGGCCGCTGGCTGGCGGGCCAGGTGGCGGGTTGGGCTGGGGAATGCAAATCCGCGTGCCGGTATAAATTCGGGTGGTTTTCATCCCGTTGGCCGTTTGGATGGCTTTGACGGTGGTGTTGTATCTGGCTGCCAGCGAAAGCAGCGTATCGCCGCGTTTGACCGTGTACCAAAGACAGGCTTTTGCCGGGGCATCTTGCGGCGCGGGTGAAACACTGGCCGCAGCCGGTGTCGCCGCCACGGCAAGCGCCATCACCGCAGCAAGAATTGGGACCAAAAATCGCTTCATGAAATTCCTCCTAAAAGGCAAACCGGATTATAGTGAACTTGTTAAAAAGATAGACTGATTTTATTATGAGACGCCGCAAGGCTTTGTGCTGTTCCCATGCGCATCAGCGTTTTTCTCGATACACTTCAAGCGTTGCGTTGTCTTGATAATGTTGATACTCAATTGTAATTGAATGGTAGCCCGGCGCCACGTCTATTGGGTTGCTGATGAAGGTGGTCAGGGGCTGTTGCCGCCATTGATCCATGATGTTTTGTCCGTCCAGAAGCACCCGAACGCCATCTTGCACCCGCGCAATCCACACATATTTGCCCGCTGGCATATATTCTTGCCGCGTCAGCCGCGCCGAGAAGAAATCTATTGAAACAAGGCCGGGTTTGGGCGAGCCGTTGCCCCAATTGTAATCAACCTTTTGCCTGTTTTCGCTCCAAATCACCGGGCCGGTCAGGTCTATGCTGTTAAAAAATTCAACTTTCCAGGGCGGCACGGGCGCCACAAGGCTGCTGGAGATGCGGGCGAACCGCACATTCACCATGGCCTTATCGGTGCGCTCAACATACTCCACTTTAATGACAACTTGATTGCGGTCAATGGGGATGGCGAAACCCACTTCGCGCTCTCCGCTGGGGTTGCCAAGGTCGTTAAAGACCTCGGTTTCGTTAACCAACAGCCGCAAGCCATCGTTGTATTTAAGATGAAATGTGTAAACCCCGGTCTGCATCCATCGGTTGGATGTCCACCGCACCGAGAAATTGTCGGCCTGAATGACCTTGTCATTGGGCGTGCTATACCCCCAGTCAAAATTGATGGCGCTATCGTATCTCACAAAACCTGGCGTGCCTTGAAAGCCGTTGTTGTTGTAATACTCGGCATACCACGGGCCATACGTCACGGGTTGATCGGGATACCCATTGTTTTTGCCGCCCTCAGAATCGCCATGCCCGCCCGGATACCCATCAAAGGTCGGGATGCATAAAGTCTGACCCGCATAAATCAACGTGCCGCGCAAATTGTTTGCGCGTTGCAACGCGGCTACGCTTGTCCCATACTTTGCCGCAATACGATAAAGCGTATCGCCCGGCTTAACGCGGTAACACATCCCGGAGTTGTGTTGATCGGGCTTTGGGCCGACATCGCCCGAAGCGGGGACATATTGCGGAACATACGGCGCGACAATTTGCGTGGGCGCGCCGGCGGGCTGGGCCGGGGCAGCCGGGGCAGATTGCGCGGAGACTGGCTGGGCTGCTGCGGGCTGAGCGACGGGGACAGGCGCAGAAACTGGTTTGGCCGCGACCGGCGCAGATTGTTGCGACGCCGATACCTGGCGCGCTGGCACCGTGATTTTGCCGGTGGCGAGCACAAACAAAATTGCCACAAACGCCAAAAGACTAAGAAATAACAACCCTATTTTCTGCAGCATGACTTGCCTTCTTCGAGTTCATAATAAACGATTTGCGCAGAATGTCAAATTAGCGCAGGTCGCATTTCCTCGCTCTTTCATCACGCCCCAACCGCAGAGAAACGTTTGACTGCCGCGCGCCACATCCGGTTAAAAACAAAAAACGCCAGCGCAAGATAAACGATTTGCAAGCCAAAGTTCAACGCAATTTTTTCTGGGGGCAGTTTGTTTAGCAAAAGCTGCACGGGAAAATACATCCAAAGCTGATAGGGCAAAAATTGAGCGATGTTCTGCGCCCAGCCAGGCATGAGCGTGAGCGGCACGAATGCGCCGTTCATCAGCGTGCCAACCGCAAAATAAAACTGGTGAATAGCCCACACACGGGTGGTCCAAAACGCCACGAGCGTAATCATGCTGTCAAACAAAAAGTTGAGCAGAAAACCCATCACCACCGCAGGCAAGGCCAGCAAAAAACTGGCGGGCGTAAAGGTGAACACGGGTTTGAACAAAAGCACAAGCCCAATCCACACCGGCACAAACACGATGAGTTGCAACGCCTTGAACGCGACATTGTTCACCAGCACGTTGGTCAAAATGGGATGCACCGGCTGGAGCAGATCATTGCTCACCGTGCCATCTTGAATGCGATACGCGAGGATGTGAATGGTGATGGCCGATGTGACGATATCCACCGGCAAAAGCGTGAGGTAATACGCGGCAAAATCGCCCGCGGTCATGCCGTTCACGCTGCCCTGCGCGTTGGCAATCGTTGTCCAGATCGCCAAATACACCACCGGGCTGACGATCCAATACGCCAGATACATGAGCAGGTTGGCGCGGTATTGCCATTGCTGCGCCCAATTCCACTGCCAGAAGCGTTTGTAAATGGTTAGCATGTTTTTGTGGACAGAAGACGGAGGACGGAAGACGGTTTTTAACCAGCCGTCTCCCGTCCTCCGTCTCCGGTCTTATTCGTTGAACGCCCTTTCAATCACATCCTCAATGGGCGGGTCTTCAATGGTCAGGTCTTGCACATCAAACTTGTCCAGCAGTTTGGCGGTTATTTCTGGCACTTGGGCCGATGGAACCTGCAAAAGCGTTTTGCCCTCCACATCACTGGGCATGAGCGTGCCAAACTCTGCCAGCCCGTTGGCAAGGCTGCCATCGTGCAAAGACACGCCGATGATTTTGTATGGCGCAATGCGGCGCGAAAGATCGTTGATGGCGCCATCATATTTGAGCTTGCCGTGATGGATGATGATGATTCGCTCGCACAGCGCGGTCACATCGGCCATGTAGTGGCTGGTCAAAATAATGGTTGCGCCGTTGCGTTTGTTGTATTCGCGCAAAAACGCGCGGATGCGCTGCTGCGCCCCAATGTCCAGCCCAATTGTTGGCTCATCCAAAAACAGCACTTGCGGGCGGTGCAAAAGCGAGGCGGCCAGCTCGCATTTCATCCGCTCGCCCAAAGACAAATTGCGCACCGGTTTGCGGATGATGGTTTGCAACTCCAGCAGTTCGTTCAGCTCGTCAAACGTGCGTTTGTAATCCGCGTCGCTAATTCGGTAAATGGCCTGGTTGAGCAAAAACGAATCTGCCGCCGGGATGTCCCAGTTCAGGCGGTTGCGCTGGCCCATCACCAGCGTCATTTGGCTCAAGTAGCTGGATTCGCGCTGCCAGGGTGTGTGGCCCAGCACGCTGGCCTTGCCGCTGGTGGGGTGCAGCAACCCGCTCAGCATTTTGAGCGTGGTGGTTTTGCCCGCCCCATTTGGCCCCAAAAACCCCACAATTTCGCCCTGGCCGATGGAAAAACTGACCTCCTGGACGGCTTTTACATCCTTAAACTTGCGCTTAAAAAAGCCCTTCACCGAGGCCGAGAACCCGCCCTCGCGGTCGGTGACCTGATACGTCTTGGTCAGACCTTCAACAACAATTGGTTTTTGGTTTGGAGTACTCATGCGAACAGGCGTTCGATTGTAACAAACTTTGTCAATTCGCCCATTGACAACATTGCCAACTGGTTATAACATCATAACCGCTTGCAAACGCTCAACACACCTGCTCGCCCGGTTTCCATCCGCCCAATGACGGCGCAGGATGTGAGCGCGCTGGCGCAGATTTTGCTGGGTTACCCGTGGACGCGCTACGAGATGACGCGTGACCGCGCCGAGAAGGTTTTGCATGACGGGCTGGCCCAAAACGCCCAAATTTTGGTGGCGCAGGCCGATGGCGCCCCGGTTGGCTTCGTCTGGTTTATTCAGCGCGGGGCATTTCATCACAGCGGCTACATCCGCTTAATTGGCGTGGCCGAAAGCGCGAAGGGCTTGGGCGCGGGCAAAGCCTTGATGGAAGCCGCAGAGCAGGCCTGCGCGGCGCAATCTGCCGATATGTTTTTGCTGGTGTCAGACTTCAACGCATCCGCTCAGGCGTTTTACCAGCGGATGGGATACGCGCAGGTGGGCACCTTGCCCGATTACGTGCGGCCCGGCATTGCCGAGCTGCTCATGCGCAAAACGTTAGTTGTCTAACATGGATGAACAGGATATACAGGATGCAAATATCCTGTCCATCCTGTTCATCCATGTTAAAAAATTAAAAGGAGAAGAGAAATGAAGATGTCTACTGTTCGACTCGCGTCCATGGGCGCGCTGGCCGCGCTGTTGGCTGCGTGCAGCGGGGCTGCGCCAACAGCCGCGCCCGCCAAGCCCACCGATGCCCCAAAACCCGCGGCCACCGCAGCCCCCGCTCAGCCCAAGGCGGGTGGCACACTCATCGCCGCCCGCTCCGAGGACATGAAAGGCCTTGACCCGCACAAGCAAACCGCCTTCTCATCGTTCCGAATGCTGGAGCTGGTTTACGATCCTCTCTTCACGTTTGACAAAGACATGAAGGTGATCCCCAACCTGGCCGAATCGTATAAGTTCAGCGAGGATGGCAAGACCATGACGGTGGTTTTGCGCAAGGGCGTGAAGTTTCACAATGGCGACGCCATGACCAGCGATGATGTCAAGTTCACCTTCGAGCGCATTGCGGACGAGAAGACCGCCGCCGCCGCCCGCAGCACCTTCGCCGGAATTGACAGCATGGACACGCCCGATGCCAATACGATTGTGTTCAAGCTCAAGGCCGCCAACGCCGCGCTGCCCGCCGCCATGACCAACATCAACTCTGGCATCATGTCTCGCAAGTGGGCCGCCACCGGCGACCCCGCCAAGGAAGAGAACGGCACCGGCGCCTTCAAGATTGACAAGTGGGAGACCGACAAAACCCTCAGCCTGAAGAAAAACGCCGATTTTTGGATTGCGGGTTTGCCGAAGTTGGATGCGATTGAGTTCCGCACCATCGCCGATGAAGCCACCATTTTGGCTGGTTTGCGCGCCAAGACCCTGGACTGGGCGTATCTGAATGATCCCGTGATCGCCAAGCGCGCTTCTGGCGAGGCCAGCTTGACCACGTGGAAGTCATCGTCGCTGTCTTACCATGTGCTGCAACTCAACGCCAGCAAAGATTCGATGAAGAACCTCAAGGTTCGGCAGGCCATCGCCTGCGCCATTGACAAGCAGGAAGTGCTGAGCACCGCCGCGCTGGGCGATGGGCAAGTGACCAGCCCGGCCACCCCCGCCTTTTATGCGGCGCCGCAAGACACGCTGTTTTGCTATAAAAAGGATGAGGCCAAGGCCGCCGCGTTGCTCAAGGATTCCGGCGTTTCGCCCGTCAAGTTCACCGTCATTGCCGCCACCGGCGAGCCGCCCACCGCCGTAAACGAGGCCACCAGCATTCAGGCCCAGCTCAAGAAGATTGGCATTGAAATGGTGATTGAGCCGCTGGAGACCAAGGTGTATGTGGACCGCTGGTTGAAAGGCGACTTTGAGGCCGCGATTGCGCTGAACGGCGGCAACCCCGACCCAGACATCATGTTCTACCGCTACTGGCACAGCACCGGCAACCTCAACCTGGTGGCTGGCTACAAAGATCCCGAAATTGATAAATTGCTGGAGCAGGGCCGCGCCACAACCGATGTGAACGCCCGCAAGACGATTTACAACACGGTTCAGCAAAAATTGACCGAGGCCGCGCCGTGGGTGTGGCTGTACACCGGCAACGATTACCGCATCGGCCAGAGCTACGTCAAGAACTTCACGCCGTTGTCCAACGGCAGCATTTTGTATCTCCGCGAAGTGTCGTTGGAGAAATAAATCGTTAGCGGTCAGAGCGCTCCGAGCGCTCTGACCGCTCCGACCCCTTAACCATTGTGCGCCAATTTATCGGTCAACGCCTGCTCGCCTTCATTCCCACTTTGTTGGGGGTGAGCATCATTGTGTTTATGGTCATCCGGCTGATACCGGGCGACACCATTGCCGCGCAATTTGGCACGCAGACCATCCTCACGCCCGCCCAGCGCGCCTCGTTGCTGGAGTATTACGGACTGGATAAACACGTGACCGAGCAATACGTGCGCTGGGCGGGTGGGGCTTTGCACGGCGATCTGGGCATCAGCGTGCGCAGCGGCAAACCCGTGCTGGGCGAAATTCTCAACCGCTTCCCGCTCACGCTGGAACTCACGTTGATGGCGATGGTGATCGCGCTCGCGCTTGGCATCCCCATTGGTGTGCTCACGGCGAAATATCGCGGCACATTGATTGACGCCGCCGGGCAGTTTTTTGCCTTGCTCGGCCTCGCCCTGCCCAATTTCTGGATCGGCACATTGTTCATCCTTGGCCTTTCGCTTGTGTTTGGCGTGTTGTTAAACAGCGGCGATTACGTGGACTTTGCCACCAACCCGGCGGCCAACATGCGCCAAATGATTTTCCCGGCCATCACGCTGGGTCTTGGCTTTACGGCGGCCATCGCCCGCACCACGCGCAGCGCCATGTTAGAAGAACTGCGGCAAGATTACGCCCGCACCGCCCGCAGCAAAGGGCTGCCAGAATCTGCCGTGCTCATCAAACACTGCCTGCGCAATGCGCTCATCCCCATCATCACCATTGCTGGCATTCAGATGGGGTACTTGTTGGGTGGGGCTATTTTGGTGGAGCAGGTTTTTGCTCTGCCTGGGCTGGGTCAGCTCCTCATCAACGCCATCGGCCAAAGAGATTACGCCGTTGTGCAGGGCGTGGTGCTGTTCATCTCCTTGAACTTCCTCGTCATTAATTTGCTGGCCGATATGCTGTATGCGTTGGTCAACCCGCGGGTGCGGGCCTCATGAGCCTTACTTTCAAGCGCATCTTGCGGCGCATGCGCGCGCCCGGCTTCGCGGTGGGGATGGCGCTCGTGGCGCTCATCGTTTTCGTCGCGCTCTTCAGCCGTTTTATCACGCCGTTTCCCGCCATCGAGCAGCACCCCCGCGATTCGCTTTTGCCGCCCGGCGGCGCATACCTGCTGGGCACAGATGAATTTGGCCGCGACATCCTGAGCCGCTTGATGGCCGGCGCGACCAATTCCATGCGCGTCTCGGTTGTGGCGATTGCGCTCTCGGCGGTCTTTGGCTCGGTCATTGGCATGGTGGCCGGTTATTTTGGCGGCCTGCTGGATGCGCTGATTATGCGGGCAACCGATATTTTATTCGCGTTCCCGGCCATTTTGCTGGCGTTGTTCATCGTCTCGGCGCTTGGCCCCAGCGTCATAAACGCCATCATCGCCATCGCCATCGTGTATATGCCCATTTTTGCGCGGGTGGCGCGCGGGCCAACTTTGCTGGTTAAAACCCGCGAATACGTGCAGGCTTCTGAGGCGTTGGGCGCAACCGATGCGCGGCGGCTGGCGCGGCACGTGCTGCCCAACATCGCCGCGCCCATCATCGTGCAAATCACGCTGGCGCTGGCCCAGGCCACGCTCACCGAGGCCGCGCTGAGCTATCTGGGCCTCGGCATTTTGCCGCCAGAGCCATCGTGGGGCGGCATGTTGAGCGATGCCCGCAAACTCATGGAGATTGCGCCCTGGATGGCCATCGCGCCCGGCGCGGCCATCATGCTGGCCGTGCTGGGGTTCAACCTTTTTGGCGATGGCTTGCGCGACTGGCTAGATCCGCAGTTGAGGAATCAGGCGTAAAATCCCTGTATCCCATGAGATACAATATCTCCTGTGATTGAAATTCGTCAAACCGATGAATACGCCACTTGGTTTGCCAAATTAAAAGACCGCCAGGCTCGTGTGCGTATAGACATTCGCATTCGCCGACTTTCGCTGGGAAATCCGGGCGATGTAAAACCGGTAGGCGAAGGTGTCTCTGAGTTGCGAATTGATTATGGGCCGGGGTATCGGATTTACTTTACCCAGCGCGGCCAGCAACTGATATTTTTGCTGGCGGGCGGAGACAAGCGAACACAATCGCAAGACATAGCTTTGGCGCAAATGCTTGCCAAACAAATATGAGGCAATACTATGACCAAGAAAATTACAACCCGCGTTTGGGACCCAGCCGAGCACCTTGAGACCGAGGAAGACATCACGTCCTATTTGGATGCCGCGCTGGAAACGGGCGACTCTAATTTGGTTGTGGCGGCCATTGGCGATATTGCCCGCGCCAGAGGGATGACGCAGATTGCGCGAGAAGCCGGGCTGGGGCGGGAGAGTTTGTATAAAGCCTTGTCGCCATCTGGCAACCCGGAATTTGCCACGATTCTAAAAGTAGTCCGGGCGCTGGGGCTGGAACTGCGGGCGCAACCAGCGCAGTGATGCAAACTTTTAATGCTCACATGGCTTTTGTCATGATGGCGTATTCGTGAAATGGGGTGAAGCCAAACTTGCCATACAGCCCCAGCAAGTCCGTCCAATCAATCACGCAGCCTTTTGCGCCGCGCTTTTGCAAATGGGCAATCGCCGCGTCAATCATCGCCAAGCCGTAGCCTTTGCCGCGCAGGTCTGCGCTTATGCCCAGCGGGCCAAGCTGGCCGTGCGGGCGCGGCAAGTTGCGCATAAAAAAGCGGTCAATTGGCCGATACGATCCCTGCTCAAAGGTGGTTTGCACAAATCCATCAACGCCGCGCTCTGTCCACAACACCAAATAATCGCTGATGTTCCCGCCGTCGCGCACCAGCTCTTCAAATTCATATTGCCAGCGGTTGGCAAAAGACCGCGCAAAAAACTCGCGTAGCGCGGGCAGGTCGGATGGGGCAGCCGGGCGGATGTTGTCATACGCGCCGCGCGGCACGTAGCCAGAAATATCCCGCGCCACATCCCAATCACTTTTTGCTTTTGTGTAGCCATGCCGCGCAAAAAAGCCTTGCGTGTTTAGCGCAACCGGCACACCCGGCGCAAACGGGCGAATGCCCCCGCCGATGCGGATTTTGGCGCTGGCTTGCCCGGCCAGCCACGCCTGCCCCCACGCCATCATCTGCGCCCCAACCCCGCGTCTTTGGTGAGATGGGGTCACGCCCAGCGCTTCAATCCATCCCAGATGAGAGCGCGTGTCTGCCCTGGCAACCACAAAACCGATGGGTTGGCCGCCATCAAAGACCAATCTGCCATCCTGAAGAATGCCCGTGTTGGGCTGGATGTTGAATTGCGCGGCGCGTGGGCTGATTGAGAACTCATCGCCGCAAGCGGCATTCCAGACCGAAACAATTGCGTTCAGGTGTTTGGGGTTGTGTGGGTCAAGGGGTTGCATGTGCCCAAAATAACGATGGCTGAGCGCCCGCTTGCGCAGACGCCCAGCCATCACTCCCAATTACAAAGCTGTGTAACTGTGCGATTGAAATCGCGCCTTATGAGCCTTTGGCTGAGCGTCTGCCTGCGCGGACGCGGCGCGATTTCAATCGCAAACCAAACTACTTGATTTCCCACTTCTCGGCGAAGAAGGGCACATACTTGCCCTCGTTCACATCGTAGAACGTGAATGGCGGATACAGGAACGTGACCAGCACCGAGCCGTTGTTCAGCACGGTGTCTGGCGAATACAGGTTGTAATTCGCCTTGGGTGGTTGAACATACGGATAGCTGGTCTTGAACTCCCTGGCCTTGTTGGTGGCGCTGGGCTTAAGCGAGCCGCCCAGGAATTGCCGCGCAACCGGCGAGTTGTTCTGGTTGTTCTTGTAAATCTTGTCATCTGGCGGCAGCCAACCGGTTACACGGGTCTTGTTGTCCACCGGGTCGGTGAGATAGCGCTCGAACATTTGCAAAACGGGCAGGTTGTAGTTGAACATCAGGGCCATGTCTTGCACATATGGCTTTTGCGCGTTCGCGTCCACGCCCTCGGCCATCTTGTCTACCGCTGTCTTGATATTGACTTCCTTGCCCGCCGCTGTCTTTTGCACATACGGCAGGTTCATGCCGCGCTCGCCTTCGTTGGCTTCGGGGTTGTTCTTAAACCCAATACCCGGGCGCACGTTGTAATCGTATGACACAAATGGGTGGAAATAGGTGAAGCGCATCCCGATATCCATCGAAAGCTGGTATTTGCCCGCCTTGTGAACGTTGTTGCGCTCGGATGACTGATATGGTTTGACAGCAATCTTGATGCCAAACTTGCCAAGCTGCTGGGCCACATTTTCGGATGAGGCCAGGTATTCGGTGAAGTCAGCCGGAACGATCAACTCGTATGACATGGGTTTGCCCTTGTCATCCACCCAAACGCCATCCGCGCCCTTCTTAAAGCCGATGTCGGTCAGAAGTTTCTCGGCTTTGGCCAGGTCTTTGTCGTAGGTATTCAGGCTCTTGATCTGCTCATCGGTCAGCCATGTTGGCACGGCGGCATCGGTAAAGCCTACTTGATATTTGTCCGCGCGGCAGGCATCGCCCAGCGAGACCTTGCAGTTCTCGACGCGGTCAATCACATAGGCAAACGCCTGGCGCACTTCCTTTCTGTTCAACGGATACACATCGTTGTTAAAGTAAATGCCGGGGCCGTTTGTGGCCGGGCCGCCCAACACAGTCACATCTGGGTTTGCGCCCTGAATGGTTTGCAGGTTGGCCGGGCTGTATGCGTTGGATGAGTAGTCCATATCTTTGGAGAGATACAGTGGCAAGTCCTGAACCGTATCGCCCCAATACACCACTATTTTGTCAAAGTCAATCTTGTCGGCGTTGAAGCCGGTGGAGTTCTTGGCCAACGTCAATTGCGCCTCGGTCACACTCTTGGGGTCAACGTTGTATGGGCCATACACCACGCCGCCATCTGGCTTGAGGGCGGTCAGGTCGGCCACGAGCTTCTTCACATCATCTGTGTCGCGGGCTTTGGCGGAATCCAACACACCGCTGGTTTTGCGCAATTGAGCAGCGGCATCCATAAACTTGCCATACTGCGAGGTGGGCCGGGTGATGGTGGCGCGGATGATGGTGTCTAGAATGGCTGGGCCGGGCTTGCTCAATTGAAACTCAACGGTTGTGTCATCCTTGGCAACCACATCCACCAGCGCGTTCCACGAAGAACTCTTTTGCATCCACAAAATATTCCACGTGCCAACTACGTCCCTGGCGGTAAAGTCTGTGCCATCGCTCCACTTAACGCCCTTGCGCAAAGTAAGGGTGAGGGTTTGGGCTACCGCTGGCGGCGCAACGGTGGCGGCGGCTGTTGGCGCAACAGTGGGCTTGGGGGCCTCGGTTGCTTTTGGCGCGTCCGTTGGCTTGGGCGCTTCGGTGGGTTTTGGTGCGGTGGTGGGCGCGGCGGTTGGCGCAGCAGGCGCGCCGCAAGCGGCCAGCACGGTAATTACTGCTGCCATCACGCCAAATAACTTGTAACTTTTCATGCAGTTCTCCTCATTTGAAATTTACGAATTGAGTTTGAAACCATTTGGTTTTTGAGATAAAACGCGTTTGTAAAAATCACCTCCTTGCCTATCTAAGCATCTCTAATCGTCACTCATCAATCTGATTCATCGGCTGAAAAATTTAATGGCAATAATCACAAGAGCCATCAGCGCCAGCCCAATGATTAACGACAACACCGTAATGACATATTCTGCCGTTTTGGGTTGCAGCACAAACAGCAGAATCACCGAGACGATGGTGATAAACACCCCTACCTGAAACCATGCTTTGCCAAGTTGCGGGTTCATGTTTTAGCTGCCGTGCGATTGAAATCGCGTTTTGTGGGCCTTCGGCTGAGCATCCGCCTGCGCCGACACTCGGCGGCACGCCCGTAAGTCGCGATTTCAATCGCACGGCCAAATGCGCTCATATCTTTTCCTCCCCAACCAAATGGCACGCCACCGCGCCGCCATCTTTTTGCGGGATGAGGCGCGGGACAATCGTTTCGCACTTCTGGCCCAAAAACACCGGGCAACGCGGATGGAATGCGCAACCGCTGGGCAACCGCAGCAAACTTGGCACATCCATGCTGCGCAATTCAATGCGCGTTTTGCGGCGCGTGGCATCTGGGTCTGCCTCTGGGATGGCAGAGAGCAGCACTTGGGTGTATGGGTGTTGCGGGCGCTCCACCAGTTGCCGCGCGGGCGAAATCTCCACCATGCGCCCAAGATACATCACGCCAATTCTTCCTTCCCACGCAAAATATTTTGCCAACGCCAGGTCATGTGTAATAAACAGAACCGCCAGCCCCATTTGGTCTTTGAGGCGGGTCAATGTGTTGAGCAAACTAATTCGGATGGACACATCCACCATCGAGACCGCTTCATCTGCAATGATGAAAGACGGGTTGACCGTGAGCGCCCGCGCAATGGAAACGCGCTGGCGTTGCCCGCCGCTGAGTTGATGGGGATACTTCTCCAGAAAGTCATCGGGCGGGGTCAGGTCTACCGTTTGCAAAAGCTCGCGCACGCGGGCGCGGGTTTGCGCCTCGCCCCTGGTAAAACCATGATGTTGAAGCGGCGTGGCGATGATGTCGTAAATGGTTTGTGCGGGGTTGAGCGAGGCATACGGGTCTTGATGGATCATTTGCACGCCAAGCCGATATTGCTTAAACTCATCTTTGCTCAGCGTGGAAATATCCTTGCCACGAAAGTAAATTGAACCCGATGACGGCGACAACATGCCCGCGATCATCTTGCCGGTGGTGGTTTTGCCGCAGCCGCTCTCGCCCACCAAACACACCACCTCGCCCTCTTGAATGCCAAGCGAGACATCATCCACCGCTTTGATGATTTGCCGTTTCACCTCAAACGTGCGCGAGACATTTTTGAGTTGAATGATCTCGCTCATGCTTTCACCCCAAATGCTTTTTGCGTTTGGCGCGCATTTTGCCAATGCCAGCACGCTACCTGATGGCCGCCCTTGCCGCCGCGTTGTTCGCCAACTTCCACCAGCTCCGGCTCTTCGCGTTTGCATTTCTCATCCGCCAGCGGGCAGCGGGGATGGAACTTGCACCCGCTGGGCAAATCAATCAGGTCGGGCGGTGAACCGGGGATGGATGTCAGGTCTCCCTTGTCGCCTGCCAGCGTGGGCACGGCGTTTATTAGGCCGATGGTGTATGGATGCACCGGCGCTTTGAAGATGATTTGCACGCTGGCCAGCTCAACAATCTTGCCCGCGTAAACCGTGGCCACGCGGTCGGCCAGCTCTGCCGCCAAAGACAGGTCGTGCGAGATAAAAACCAGCGAGAAGTCAAGCTGGTTGCGCAGGTCTTTTAGCACATCCATGATGTTGCGCTGGGTCAAAATATCCAGCGCGGTGGTGGGTTCATCCAAAATGATGAGTTGCGGCTCCAGCAAAAGCGCAAGGGCGATCAACACGCGCTGACGCATTCCGCCGCTCAGCTCGTGCGGGTAGGCGCGCCACACCCGTTCCGCATCCAGCCGCACCTGCGTTAACAAATGTTTGCCGCGTTCTTCCAGCGTCTTGCCGCTCATCGCGCCGTGCGCCTTGGCCGTGTCTGCAAAATGGTCGGCAATGCGCAACACCGGGTTGAAGGCGTTTTGCGCGCCTTGAAAAACCATGGCGCAATCGCGCCAGCGAAATTGCCGAAGCGCGTTGCCGGTCAGGCCAAGCGCGTCAACCTCTGCGGCTTGACCGTTTTTGCCAAACCGCCGGTAGGTGACCTGCCCATTGCGAATTTGCGCCGCGGTGGGCAGCAACTGCACAATGCCCAGCCCCAGCGTGGTTTTCCCAGAGCCGCTCTCGCCAATCAAAGCCAGCGCCTCGCCGCGCTGAACATCAAACGAAACATTGCGAATGGCCTGCACGTTGCCGCGTTTTGCGGTGTATTCAATCGTCAGGTTGCGAACAGAAAGGGTGGAATCGCTCATGATTACACGCTTGTGCGAAGGCGCGGGTTAAAAATTTCGTCCAGCGACCGGGCAAACGAGACCAGCCCCAACTGAAAGATGACGATGGCGCCCATGGGGGCGATGATGCTCCAAATGGCCTGCGAGTTGTAAAGCACACCGCGCCGTTCCGCCGCGCTAATCATCACGCCCCAGTTTGCGCTGGAATAGGGCACAATGCCCAAAAACACCAAACCCGTTTGCTGGTAGATGGCCGCCGTCATGGCGTTGATCGTGGCGATGGCGATAAACGACATCATGTTTGGCAACAACTCCTTGAAAATAATATTTGGTGTGCCAAGGTTGAGCATGGTCGCGGCTTCAACGTAATCTCGGCGTTTGAGCGAAAGCACCTGGCTGCGCACCTGCCGCGCCAGCCCAGGCCAATCCAGCAGCGCCATCAACAAAGACAGCGTGACCACATCGTTTAATTTGAGAACGGTGGCCAGCACAGCCAGCAATGGAAATTTGGGAATGGTGAGCCAGATGTTGACCAGACCCATCAAAAAGTCATCGGCCTTTCCGCCAAGAAACGCGCTGGTAGACCCAACCACGATGGCGATGGCGGTGGCGGTGATGCCGGTGATAAAGGCGATCATCACGATATCCCGCCCGCCGTTCACCACTTTGATCCAGTTGTCTTGCCCTTGAAAATCTGTGCCAAGCGGATGTTTGAGCGACACGCCCTGATTGATCTCACTCACGTTGGCCGAGGTCTCGGCGGGCCAGATGAGCGGGCCAACAAACGACAAAAATATGACCAGCGCCACGATGATGAACCCGATAAAACCCATCGTGTTGCGGCGCAGAATTTTGAACGATTTGAGCATTTCGCGCACAAAAGCAGATGCGGTTTCGGTTATGCGCTTCATTGTTCACCTCCTGCGATTCGGATGCGCGGGTCAAGCCAACCATACACAAAATCTGCAAAAAGATTGGCAAACACCACCGCCGCCGTGATGATGAGGAACACGCCCTGCATCACGGGGTAGTCTCGCTCTGCGATGGATTTGGCCAGCAAAAAGCCCACCCCGCGGTAGGTAAACAAATTTTCCAGCAGAACTGAACCGCCCACCACAAAACCAATCGAGATAGCCAGGCGCGTGAACAAAGGCAGCGTGGCGTTGCGCCCAACGTAGCCAGTCAAAATGCGCGAATCTGGCAGGCCGCGCGCGCGGGCCACGGTCACGTAATCTTCGCCAAGCGTTGCCACCGTGCTGCTTTTCATTTGCAACATCCACGAGCCAACCGATGACAACACATACACCAGCAAAAGAACTTTGACATGGGTGAACACATCGGAGATAAACTCAATTGAAAATTCGGGTTTCATCCCCGGAGACATGGCGCCGCGCATTTCGGTGATGGGAACCCATTTCCAAGTTACGCCCAGCAACAAAATTGCCAGCAAGCCAATTAAATATGGCGAAACGGCATCTAGCGTGGCGGCGATGTTGCTGAGCACGTGGTCAATCCATGTATCGCGTTTGTAGGCCATGATTGCGCCCAGCCCCACGCCCAAGACAAATGTGATGAACAGTGAAAGCCCAACGCTAAACAAGGTCCACGGCAAAACCTGGGCAATCATGTCTGCCACTTTCAGACCGGATGATTTATACGACTGGCCAAGATCGCCGCGCAACGTGTTGCCTAAATACGCCAGATATTGCTCGTGCAGCGGCTGTTTAAGATCAATGCCAATAAGCAGAGAGGCTTGCGTCCGCGCCTCATCTGGCGACATGCCCGCATTGGTCAAATCCTGAATCAAAATATCAACGGCGTTGCCCGGCATGGCGCGAATCACAAAAAAAGTCACACTCATCACAAACCAAACGACAAACAGCGCCTGAATGATCCGCTTGAGCAGGTAATTGGATTTCAACCAATCCCACGCCCGCAGAATGGGCAAAACACCTTGCGCAGTTGATGGTGAAGACGATGAGGTAACTGCCATTAACAACTCCCTTTTTTTCAAACATCCAACCTGACAGGTCTTAAACCCATCGCCCAAATTGCCCAACAAAATTGCACGAGCCGCCGGGTTTATTGCCAGTCCATCAGTATATGCCATTAATACCTGGACTTACGCAAAGCCGAGTTAATTTTGTGAAAATGATGAAATAAACCGAAGGTTTAGGCGCACGGGCGAGGTCTCCCTCGCTTCTACCACGCCGTTCCCCGCGTTAAAGGGAGTTTTTGCGTAAGTTCATGAACACTTATGCCACAATTTTTTTTGCCAGAGTTAAGGCATATTTTCCGCGTTAAATCGCAATTATTTCTGCCACCAGCCGATGCAGCCCTGTGCGGAAAGTGGGCAAACGCTCCAGCGAGCCGCGCCCGTAATACACATGGTTGGTCAGGCAGGCCACGGTCAACTCGCGCAGGGGGTCTACCCACACGCTTGTGCCGGTGAACCCGGTGTGCCCAAATGTGAGCGGGCTAAGCGGGTAGTTGGGCGATTCTGGCGCGGGCGACCACAATGCAAACCCAATGCCACGCCGCACCGCGCCATCTTGCGCCTGAATGCGGGTCATCTCGCGCACGGTCTCTGGGCGCAGAAACGTGGCCGTGCGCATCGCCTCGCCAAACGCGGCCACATCCGCCACATTGCCAAACAACCCCGCATGCCCAGATGCCCCGCCCAGCGCCCAGGCGTTCTCATCATGCACCTCGCCGTGCATTCGCGCGGGTTGGTGGGCATACACCTCGGTGGGGGCGGCCATGCTTGGGCTGATGGGGCCATACGCGATGGAAGCCAGCCCCAGCGGCGCGGTCACGCGCTGGCGCACAACCTCGCGCAAACTCAAGCCGGTCAGCGCCTCCAGCGCAAAACCCACCAGAATCAGGCCGATGTCGCTATACACCACCCGCGTCCCGGGCGGGTAGGCAAAATCGCAAGTCAGCGCGGTCTCGCGCCGCCCGGCGATGTCGGTATCCATTTTCCAAAGCGGCAGCCACGCGGGCAGGCCGCTGGTGTGCGTCAAAAGCTGGCGAAAGGTGATCGCGCCTGCCTCGACCATTTGCGCGGTGATCGGCACAACTTCCACAAACTCACCGGGTTTGAGCGGGTGCGGGTAGGGCTTGATGGGGCGCGGGCCATCAAACGCGGGCAATGCCTCGCGCACGGGCGTATCCAGGCTCACCTTGCCCTCTTCCACCAGCGTCATAAACGCGGCCACCACAAACAGTTTAGACACAGAGGCCAAATCAAAGCGTGTGGCTTGGGTGATGGGATCGCGCCGCGTGGTGGGATCCATCCACCCAAACACCCGTGTGTGTGCCAATTTTCCAGCGTGGTAAATGGCGATCTGCGCGGCGGGGAACGTGAAATCCAGATGCGATTCGATCAGCAGGTCAACAGCATGGGTGTTCATAGAGACAATTGTAAAGGCATCTGGTCACCCGCGAAAGATACGCCGTCTTGTCAGCCGGTCGCCACGCCGGTCAAATCGTATTCCATCGCGCCGGTAATTTTCACCGGGGTCATGCGCCCGGCGGGGATGTCGCCCTCGATGATGACGAGGCCATCCACCTCCGGCGCATCGCGGTAGGTGCGGCCAACGGTCAAGCCATCGTTGCTGCCCTCAATCAGGGTCATCATGGTTTTGCCCACCAGCCGCTGGTTGCGCCGCAATGAAATTTGCTGCTGCCTAGACATCAGCGCATCGCGGCGGGCGTTCTTCACATCCTCTGGCACCTGGTCTGGCAACGCGCCGCTGGGTGTGTTGGCCTCAAACGAGTAGGTGAACACGCCCACGCGGTCAAACTGCATGTCGTCCACAAACTTCATCAGCCCGTCAAATTCGGCGTCGGTCTCGCCGGGGTAGCCCACAATAAACGTAGTGCGCACGCACAGTTCTGGGATGGCGCTGCGCATTTTCTCCAGCGTGCGATACACCCAATCAATGTTGGATGGGCGGCGCATTCGCCGCAGCGTATCTGGGTGGCCGTGTTGGAGCGGAATATCCAGATACTTCACCACTTTCTCGTTGGTCGCCATCACCTCAATCAGCTTGTCGGTCACCGCGCCGGGGTAGGCATACATCAGCCGCACCCAATCTAGCGATGGCGCGGCGAGCGTAATGTCGTTCACCAGCGTCGCCAAACCATCGCGCTCGCCGCGGTCGCTGGCGTAATCGGTCAAGTCCTGAGCAATCAAAATTAGTTCGCGCAGCCCACCGGCGGCCAGCATTTGCGCCTCGTGCAAAATGGCTTCGCGCGGGCGGCTTTTCATCGTGCCTTTAATCGTGGGGATGGTGCAAAACGCGCAGGGGCGGCGGCAGCCATCCGCAATTTTGAGGTATGCGCTAACGCCTTGCACCGCCACGCGGCCCGCGCCGCGCTCGTCGTCGCCAACGGTCACGGCCTCATCGGGCAGGTGGTACATGGGCGCGGGTTTGGCCCGCCCCCGCACCTGGTCAATAAATTCCACGATGTCCATCCAGCGCCGCGTGCCAATTACGCCATCCAGCCCCGGCACGGTCTCGGCCAGTTTTGGCCCCCAAAGTTGAGAGAGACAACCCGCCGCGATGAGCTGCTGGTTTTTCTTTTTGTGTTTCGCCAGATCGCGCAGCGTGTCAATGCTCTCATCTCGCGCCGGGCCGATGAAGCCGCACGTGTTGACGATGATGACATCGGCCTTGGCGGCCTGCTCCAATCCTTCGTAACCGCTGGTGTTCAGCAACTGGGCAATGCTGTCCGAATCTACCGTGTTCTTGGAACAGCCGAGCGAGACCAGATGGTAGGTTTTATTTTGTCGCATTCTTTTTATACAAATCAGCGCAGAGGCGCGGAGAACAGAAACCAGGAAATAAGAAATGAAGAAATAAGAAATCGCGCCACGCAAGTTTTCCTTATTTCTTATCTCTTATTTTTCTCCGTTCTTCCGCGCCTCTGCGGTGAAAAATTACAGTTGTTCGTCTTTGATGCCGCTTGGGTCGTAGGTGCGTTTTAGGGTGGCGTCTCGCTCGCCCAGCTTGCCCAAAGTTTTGCCGTTCACGGTCGCAGAAAAAGCCCCCGCGTTGCCGGTTTCAATCGAGACGCTTTGGCGCGCGCTCCACGGGGCGGTTGGGCCAAGTGATGGGATTCCTTCAAATACCACGTTGCCATCCACCTTCACGCGCACCCAGGCTCGCTCGGCCACATCCAGCACAAGCTGCACACCGCCTGCGGGCAGCGCGGGGTAGGGCGCGGCCACCGCGCCCGCCGTTTTTCCATCAACCACCGGTGTAACTTGCACAATTTGCACGGTGGGTTGGGCCGATGGCTTTCCGGCCAGCGCGGCTTGCGCTGTTGGCAAAATGACGCGGGTGACAAGAACGCCCAGCAAGACCACCGCGCCAAGCGCCGCCGCAACCATCCACAAGCGGCGGTCGCTCAGAAAGCGCATGACAGGCGCAAGCGAAACGTTTGGGCGAGGCAATGCTTTAGCGCTCCGGGCACTGCGCCGAACTTGTTCGGACGTGCCCGGAGCACTTCGGTTGCTTGAAGTGTAACTTGACTTTTGCCGCGCTCCATTTGCGCCGTTTCTGGCGCGGTCATTCAAAGTTTGCTTAAAGTTGATGTTGTCAATCACCGGCGTTTCGTTCAGCGTGAACGAAGTTCGCGCGGGCTGGTTGCTGGCTCGCGCATTTTGGGTGGGCGCGGGCG
>Ga0154020_10002456_pt1 | contig 22628 bp, 25 predicted proteins | sample Klosneuvirus_201_FD_109709 | JGI IMG/M metagenome (GOLD analysis project Ga0154020, IMG submission 109709) | Active sludge microbial communities from wastewater, Klosterneuburg, Austria - Klosneuvirus_20160825_MG | ecosystem: Engineered > WWTP > Aerobic digester > Activated sludge | place...
ACAGCATGGTCGGTGGCGATGCGGGACTGGCGGCGATCATCCGTGCCGCGCTCATTGGAATCGTGGTGGTCCGCCGGAGCGACGGCATGCTCGTCGAGGCCAATGCGACATTCACCTCGGCCTTGGGGTGGTCTCCCGACGAGGTGATCGGCCGAACGACGGTGGAGATCGATCTCTACGTCGATCCCGGAACACGCAAGCGTCTCTACGACACCTTCGAGCGCGACGGCAAGGTCGTCCGCATGGAGGTGCTCGTGCGCACTCGGTCGGGGACGCACGCGACGTTTCTCCTCTCGATGCATCCGCTGACCTTCGGCGGGCAGCCGTGCGCGGTCGCGTTGTGGGAGGACGTGACCGAGATCCGGAGAGTCGACGCGGCACTGCAACACAGCGAAGAGCAGCTCCGGGCGATGTTCGAGCTGGCGTCGGTCGGCATCACGCAAATCGAGATCCCGAGCCATCGCTATCTACGCGTCAACCCCACGATGTGCGAGATCACCGGGTACAGCGCCGAGGAGCTCTACGAGCGAACCGTCGACGAGATCACCTACCCGGCCGATCGCCCCACAGACGATGCGATGTTCGCGGACTTCGCAGCTGGTCGCTGCGCGACGGGACACGTCGAAAAGCGGTACGTGCGCAAGGACGGGCGGCTCGTCTGGTGCTCCGTCGACTGTCGCCTGGTCGAGGGCCGCGCCGTCGCCATTGTCGTCGACATCACGTCGCGCCGCGCGACGGCACGCGCGCTCGAGGAGGCCGAAGAGCGCAGCCGCCTCGCACTCGATGCGGCCGAGCTCGGAACGTGGCGGTACGACATCGCGAACAGCGAGTTCCATCTCGACGCGCGCGCGCAGCACCAGTTCGGCGTCCAGCGCGCATTGCTCTGCGACGCGGACATGTACGCGGTCATGCCCCCCGAGGATCGCAAACGGTTCGCCGACGCCATCGCGACGGCGAGCACCCCCGGGGCGACGGGACGGGTCACCATCGAACATCGCGTCGTGTTGCACGACGATCAGGTGCGCTGGCTCGCGGTGCACATTCGCGTCGTGTTCACCGGCGAGGAAGCCTCGCGCGTGCCCACGTTCGCGCTCGCGGCATGTCGTGACGTTACCGCGAGCCGCGCCGCCGCGGAGGCACTCCGGGCGAGCGAGGACCGCTATCGCAACCTGGTCGACAATCTCGACGATGTCGTCTTCTCGCTCGATCTCGCCGGGTGCCTCACCTTCGTGAGTCGCGCGATCAGCCGGTTCGGCTACGAGCCCGCGCTGATGCTGGGGCGCTCGATCGCGGACTTCGTTCACCCCGGCGATCGACTCCAGCTTCGCCAAAACCTCGCGCGTCGCTTCGCGGGCTCGACCGATACCGACGAGCTGCGCTGGCTCGATGCCGCCGGTAGCACGCGGTACTTGCGGAGCTCCACTCGACCGATGTTCGTCGGCGGCCGCGTCGCGGGAATCACGGGCCTGTTCACCGACGTCACCCAGCAGCGCGAGACCGAAGAGCAGCTGCGCGCGGCGCAACGGATGGAGGCTGTCGGGCGGCTCGCGGGTGGCGTCGCGCACGACTTCAACAACATCGTCAGCGTGATCCTCTCGTACACCGAGCTCGCATCCGACAACCTTCCCGCCGACTCTCCGATCCTCGACGACCTCGCAGAGATCGGCAACGCCGCCACGCGTGCCGCGGGCCTCACGCGACAGCTACTTGCCTTCAGTCGTTGTCAAGTGCTCGATCCCGAGCGTGTGGATCTCGGTGCGTTGACGTCGAGCTTGACCAACATGCTGCGCCGACTGATCGGCGAGGACATCGAGCTGCAGGTCGAGAACGACGAGAACCTGTTTGCCGTCATCGTCGACAAAGGACAGCTCGAGCAGGTCGTGATGAACCTCGCGGTCAACGCGCGCGATGCGATGACCGAGGGCGGGGTTCTGCGGATCACCACGCGCAACGCGACGCTCGACGCGACAACCGCCGCATCGCTCGAGGTCGCTCCGGGTGACTACGTGGAGCTCGCGATCACCGACTCGGGCACCGGCATCCCCGAGGCGGTCCGGAAGCGGATCTTCGAACCGTTCTTCACCACCAAGGGTGTGGGCAAGGGGACCGGGCTCGGGCTCTCGATGGCCCACGGCATGGTGAAGCAGAGCGGCGGCGGAATCTCGGTCGACACCGAGCCCGGTCACGGAACGACATTCCACGTGTTCCTCCCGCGCGACCACAGCCCGTCCCCGCAACCGCTGACCGCATCTGCGAATCCCTCTCTGGCGACGCGCGGCCACGAGCGCATCCTGCTCGTCGAAGACGATGCGAAGCTGCGCAGCGCGATCAGCCGGGTGCTCGCGTCCGTCGGCTACGACGTCGTCGCCGCGAGCAACGCCGCCGAGGCGCTCGAGATCTGCGAGCGAGACCACGGACGCTTCGATCTCGTGCTCACCGACGTGGTCATGCCGGGAATCGACGGCAAGCGGCTCGTGGAGCGACTCCGGGCCAGCGGTGACCGCGCGAAGGTGCTGTACATGTCCGGCTACACCGACGAGGCCATCGAGCATCGCGGTGTCCTCGACTTCCACTTCCTGCGCAAGCCGTTCGCGCGCGAGGTCCTCACCGAGAAGGTGCGAAGCGTGCTCGACGGTCCCGGCTGACGCTCGGACTCAGTTCCCGCCCTGGTTGCAGTACAGACACTGGCCATTCTGATTGGTCGGATTCGGTGTCGGACCGTTCTGCGCGCCGTCCGGATCGTAGTCGCCGCCGAACGGCAAGTGGATGAACAGCGGCTCCGTGATCGAGGTCGACGCCGCATCGGGCGCGATGAGTGACACCGGGCCAACGCCGTTGTTCTCGATTCCGGGGATGAACGTCTCGCCGCCATTCTCGCTCAGCGGATCGACGATGCGCACCGGTCCGCCGCGCATCAGCAACGCCGCATCGATCGCCTCTGCGCTCGGCGCGAGCTCGACGTAGTCCGGATCCATGAACGCGTAGCCGCTGCCCTCCGGCGGATCGGGGAAGTCGCCCGCGTTCTCGGTCGAGTACGGCTCCGGCTTGAAGCCATCGATCCAGTGGTCGGTCACCTTCACGCCGTTCTCCTCGGTTTCGACGGCGTGCTCCGTGCCATCTGCCGACGTGGCCTTCGTGACCTTCTTGTTCGACACCGTGAGTTTTCCGTCCGGACTCACGTATCTCGTGGCGGTCGTCGTGACGACGGTTTGGTTTCCACCAGGGCTGATCGTCGTTGTCGACGTGATCGTCTTGTCCAGCTCGTACGAATCGAGCTCGTTCTTGTGGTGCGTCTCCACGGTCGTGGTCGACGAGCCCGGCCCCGACTGCGAGCTGCCAGTCCACGCGTTCCCGTTCGCATTGAACGTGAACGTCGAGAACCGATAGTCACCACTCGTCATGTTGTCGAACTTGAAGTCCGTCACGTGAAGCCCTTCGAGCGCCGTCCCCATCGAGGACACGTCGGCACCCGCATCGCGCGTGGTATCGGGCGTCGGTGGCCCGAACTTCGTCCACGGCGGACGGCTGTACTCGACGACGTTTGCGCTCTCGAGGCTCCGCACGAGCGAGAATCCACTCGACAGATCGGGCCCGCCCGACGGCAGCTCGATGCCGATCGTCTTCAACAGATCGTGACGCGCCGGCAGCATGTCCGCACCGCCGAACACCGCTTGACCATCCGGCCCCACCGTCGGCAACACGACGATCATGCTCCTACCTTCCTGGAACGACGGAAGTTGGCGCTCGCCGAACTTGCGCAGCACGTCGCGAAAGTCCGGTCGATCGAAGTGGTCCTCGGGATCCGTTTCCAGCGCCTCCTCGTCGATATCGCAGATCGCATCGTTGTCCGAGTCACGGCACGCCGAGATGACGCACACGTTCGGATCGCAAAGGATCCGTTCGCTGTCGGGATCCGGATCCGACATGAACGACGTGTGCATCGACAAGTCCTCCGTCGCGCACCCGGTGAGCAAGAGCAGACAGGCAAGTGTTCGCATGCCCGTACGGAGGGAGCACCGCCCCGATCGTTGCCGAAAATCTCACCCATTTCGCACGAGCGCGCTCCCGGGTGCGACTAGAGTCCCGAGGCGTGATCACCGACAGCCAGCTCCAACTGTTCGTTCGCACTCTCGGGCAACACAAACACGTCAAGCGCGGCGCCATCACACGCTTCGAGGGCGCCCCCGGCGACGTTCCTGCGGACGTCGTCCGACTCCTCGACCAGGTCGGCGGATGGCGCTACGGCGACCTGCGCTTCACCGAGACGTCGGACCTCCAGAAGCAGCGCGATCGATGGAGCTCCCTCGTCGACGACTTCGAGGCTGCGCGGTCCGATGTCTGGAACCACGCGTTCTGGAATCGCGCCTGGTACCCGCTCGCCACGTCCTCGATCGAAGTCTACGCGTTCGACCCGATCGGCTGCTTCGGTGGCGCGCCGAACCAGGTCGTCTGCTTCGACGTCAAAGGCGATGACAAGTGGATCGTGTTTCCCTCGATGGCCGTGTTCCTCAGCGCGCTGATCGACGGCTTCGAATCGGACCCCAAGGTCGATGCACTCGTGGCGGCCAAGACCTGGGCCCACGCCAACAAGAGCTGCGTCGACATCAAGCTTCCGCAGCTGCCCGAAGAGCAGCGATCGCCGCAACGCTTCGACGCCGGCATCGGTGCGTGGCGCGTCATGCGGCATCCGGACGGCCGGAGCTGGGCCGTTCGTGAACGCCGCGACGGCTACGAGCTCCGCATCGGTGAGGGCGAAGATGCGATCCTGCGCCGCCGCAGCCACGCCGAGCCGAGCGCCGAGATTCGTCGACTGATCCGCGAACAGAAGGCGGAAGGCTTCGTAGCGAGCTAGCCCAGATGCGTCAGCACGGCGGCACCATCGCCGTAGAGCAACTCCACGTGCGAGTCCGTCTCGAGCACCGAGCGAGCGACGAGCTCGTCGACCGCCGCACGATACTGCGCGCACTGGAGCCGCGCGCCACCGATCACGAGCCGCTCGCCCATCTTGAGCTCCATCACGTACGCACGGCGAGCCGCACGCCGCGACGACGACATGTCGATCGCGATGAAGTCGCCACACGACCGTCGCTGGTTCGTTCGAAACAGCCACAGGTTGCTGCGCCGCACGAGCACGGTCTTCACGAACGCGCGCTCGTGACTGCGCATCTCGAACCGATCGAACCGGCATACGCCCGTGGTCCTACCGAGCGAGCGATGCTCGTTCGCGATCACGCGCGAGAGATCGAACGACTCGCGGAGCCAGCTCGGAAGTCGCAACGTCAATGGGTCGATCGTCGACATGAAGTTCTCTCGTTAACTGCAACAGGACGCGCTATCGCTGTCGTCGTCATCGCGTTGGCGACCGAACACGACATCGCGCCAGTGCTCGATCTCGGCGTCGCTCGGCGGTGCGAACGCGGTGTACGGCTCGCGCGAGTGCGAAGCCATCGGCTGCGCGTGGCGCAACAGGCGAGCGAACCGCGCGTGATCGATCACGTCTCCCGGGCGCACCGAGGACATCGCGCAGAACAGCGCGAGATCGAGAAGCACGGGCGACCACTCGCCACGCTCGATCTGTTCGAGCATGCGCTCGGCGGGACAACCAGGCGGACCGATCAGTGCGCCGAGCACCAAGTCGATCGCCAGCACGGCAGGGCTGGGCATGACACGCGACTCCTCTCCACCACGGGTGGCCACCGATCGGCGGCCTCCAGACCGGCGCTACGAGATAGCGCGGCCGTTGGTGGACGGACGTTCTAGCAGCTTTGGAAACGCTGCCAAAGGGAAAAACTCGTGCGACTCCTCCACGGGAACACGCGTCCGATCGCGGGTGAGCAAACCCCTCGCGATCATTCTCGCGGTCCTCGGCTGGGTCGGCGTCGGCGTCGTATCGAACTTCCACGACATCGTGCCCCACGCGAGCCCGGACGAGATCCGGCCGTTCGTCGCCCCCGTCTGGATCCTCGCGATCCTCCTAACCCTCCTCGCGATCAAGACCTTCGCGACGAAGCGCTAACGTCGTTCATAGCGCTCGGCACCCTCGTCGCGAGCGCGGGCCCAGCCACGCGGATCTTCTTGTTCGTCACGCGTGCGTCCGGACCAGAATCCGCCGGTTCCCAGGCGTGATCCCGAGCGCTCTGCGAGCTCCTCGTCAGCGCGCGTGCGGCCCGTCCAGAACCCACCCGTCGCCCAATCAGAGCCCGCACCACCGACGACGTTCGACAGATCAATTGTTGGGAGCATGCCAGCCCTTCGTGCACGCTCGAGACCAACCTGCGAGCTCGTGATTTCAGCTGTGTACGCACCAGGTGGCAATTGCGGCTTTGCCCCACACGCCTGTTACCCGTGGTCGACAACACGCCGGGCATGACAGACTCCTTGCGCGTGCGATTGAAGCGTGGCTCCGATCCACTGCCGTTCTTCGCGGAGTACGCCTACTACCTGTGGGGCGAGATCAACTACGACAGCGAGGGCAACTGCACGCGCCCGACCGATCGCGCGTGGACCGATCTGCAGGTGGAACATCGGCGCACCCGCGAACGATTGCGCGTCCGATGCGCCGATGACGAGATCGCGTTCGAAGGGCCGAGCGCCGAGCTGGCTGCCGCATTGACTGCGATACGAACCGGCGGTGTCGCTGCACTGCCCGAGGATCACGCGCGCCGGATCGCAGACGCCGATCGCGTGCGCGGACAGTTTCTCGATCCGAACCTCGCCGCGTTCGATTCGTTCGGATGGTGGGGCGGATGGAAATGGGTCGGCGAGTTCTCGACCGACCTGACGTCCGGACTACGGATCGTGATGCAATGCGTACACGAGAAGCGCCTCGTGGATCCGGGCATTCTCACGTGGCTCCGCGAATGGAACGTGGAGCCGCCCAAGTCGTTTCATCGCGACGGCGTGGCATTCGCCGTCGAGTTCTTGGGACAACTGGATCGCGTAACAGTCACGTGACCCGATAGTTCATGCCCTGGCGATTAGTATCGGCTCGTCATCGCAGGTGCCACGTAATGGCAATGGTAGGTGCGGTCATGAACCGGACCTTCTTGATCATGCTGACGTGCGCGTTGTGGCAGTCCGGCTGCGGCGCGCGCATGTCAGACGAAGAGATCCAGCAGTACTACAAGGACGAGGCGGCGGCGTTCAGCAACCGTGCGTCGTTCGACCTGAAGTGTCCCAGCGCGGAGCTCGTCGTCGTCGACCTCTCGCCGGACACCCGAGGAGTGGAAGGCTGTGGCCGTAGCGCCACCTACGTTCGGATCAACTACAAGTGGATCATGAACTCGGGGACGCAAGAGGCGCATCGCATCTAGTAGTCACGGACACTTCTTACACGACGTGCGTGCGCGGGCCGCGAAGTCCGTCGGCTTGCCGCGCGCGTCGATCGCGATCTCGCAGCACTCGTCGAACAGCGCGCGCAGCTGCTCGCGCCCCCGCTGCACGCGCGACTTCATGCCCGACAGCGAGATGCCGACCATGTCCGCGGCCTCGCGCATGGTAAGGCCCTCGAGCTCGACCAGCGTCACCGCCTCGCGGTATGGCGTCGCGAGCTGGGCGACGAACATCGAGACGCAGCCCGCCAGCGCCCGCGCAGCCTCGCGATCATCTTCGTCGGTCTCCGCCAGTTGTTCTCGAACCGAGGCGTCATCCGGAACGAGTGGATGACGAGCGCGCGTTCGCATGTGGTCCGCGACCGAGCTCCGCGCGATCTGGAACAACCACGACGTGAAGCGCTCCTCGTCGCGCAGCGTCGGCAGGCCGCGTTGCATGCGAACGAACACGTCCTGCATCACGTCGTCGATCTCCGACGAGGAGACCCGGCGCGCGACGAAGGGCCGCAGCCGCGCCGCGACGTCCTGCCACGGTGCGGAGGCCTCGGTCACGGGCAGCAACCAGGAGGGCAGCAGGCGGACACCGTCCCTCGTCGCGCTTCGATGGTCGCGGAGGCGATGTACTTCGACGCGCCCGCCATCCACGACTCGACGATCTCGGTGCTGCGCGGCGCGATCGTGACTTCGACCGACGTGAAGCCGGCGTCGGCGAGCATGCGCTTCACGTCGTCGAGCAGCGCGGCTCCGCCGATGCAACCTGCGAGCGCTGCCGCCTGGGTGCGAAGCTCGTCGGGAATCGGCGCGATCGCGACGACGTCGCTGATCGCCAACCGACCGCCCTCGCGCAACACGCGATACGCCTCGCGGAATACGGCTTCCTTCTCCGGAGACAGGTTGATCACGCAGTTCGACAGGATCACATCGACGGTGCCGTCGGCGACCGGGAGATGCTCGATCTCGCCGAGCCGGAACTCCACGTTCTTCGCTTCGAGCTTGCGCGCGTTCGCGCGGGCGCGCGTGATCATTTCGGGCGTCATGTCGACACCGATCACCTTGCCCGTCGCTCCGACCGCGCGTGCAGCGAGGAACGAGTCGAAGCCACCGCCGGAGCCGAGGTCGAGCACGGTCTCTCCACCACGCAGCGACGCGATCGCCGTCGGATTTCCGCAGCCGAGGCCGAGGTCCGCGCCGTCACCGACAGCGGCCAGATCCGCCTCGCTGTATCCGAGCATCTTCGATTGATCGCTCGGCATGACGGCGCAGCAACCAGGCGCGCAGCCCGCTTGGCCCGTCGAGACCTTCGCGTAGTGGTCGCGGACAACATTCCGGGTCTCGTCAGCAATCTCTTCATTCATCTGAACTGCCTCCTACAAGAGGGACGGCGTTGGTTGCGAAAGGACGCAAGGTTTCTGCAGGGGCCTACTCCTTGGGGCCGACGCCGAGGGCGGGCTTGAGCTTCCCGTGCTCGCGCTTCTCTTTCTCCTCGCTGTATCGCGTGTTCAGGATCCCTACGTTATCGCGAAGCAGGAGGGTCATGCGGAACAACTCTTCCATCACGTCGACGACGCGGTCTCGGTAGCTCGATGGCTTCATCCGCCCGTTCGAATCGAACTGCTCGAACGCCTTGGGCACCGAGGACTGGTTCGGGATCGTGTACATGCGCATCCAGCGGCCGAGCACGCGCAGCTGGTTGACCGCGTTGAACGACTGACTTCCACCCGAGACCTGGAGCACCGCCAGCGTCCGGCCTTGGGTCGGACGCACGGCTCCCTCGGACAACGGGATCCAGTCGATCTGATTCTTGAAGGCAGCGGTCATCGAACCGTGCTGCTCGGGCGAGACCCAGACATGCGCCTCGGACCACATGGTCGCCTCGCGCAGCTCGCGGACCTTCGGCAGCTCGAACGACGACCGATCGAACACCGGCAGGCCGCGCGGATCGTACGTACGAACATCCGCGCCGAATGCGCGCAGCACGCGTCCGCACTCCTCGCTGAGGTAGCGACTGAAGCTCTTCTCGCGGAGCGAGCCGTAGAGGATCAGGATGCGCGGTGGATGCGCGCTCGGCGTTTTCGCGAACGTCGCGAACGTCGACACGGGATCGTGCGCCGGGAGATCAGCCTCGATGACGTCTGTGGAGTCGGCCATGGTGGTCACGAGAAGTATCGCCGCCGAGCCCAAAGCGCGGCGTGAACGAGTGCCAGCATGACCGGCACCTCGACGAGGGGCCCGATCACCGCCGCGAAGGCGACACCGCTGTGGATGCCGAAGGTCGCGACCGCGACCGCGATCGCCAGCTCGAAGTTGTTCGAGGCGGCGGTGAACGAGAGCGTCGTGGATTGTTCGTAGTCCGCGCCGACACGCTTGGACAGGAAGAACGACACCGCGAACATCACGACGAAGTAGACGAGGAGCGGAACCGCGATGCGAAGGACGTCGAGCGGCAGCTGCACGATCGAGTCGCCCTTGAGCGAGAACATCACGACGATCGTGAACAGGAGCGCCACGAGCGTGAGCGGGCCGATCCGCGGCACGAACTGCGTCCGATACCACTCGTCACCTTTCGCGCGACGCAACCAGACGCGCGTGAGGAACCCCGCGACGAACGGCACGCCGAGATAGATGCCAACGCTCTTCGCGATCTCGAGCATCGAGATATCGACGACGGCGCCCTCGAGACCGAGCCAGCGCGGCAGCACTGTCGCGAACACGTACGCGTAGACCGGGAAGAACAAGACCTGGAACAGCGAGTTGAACGCGACGAGTCCCGCGCAGTAGTCGGTGTCCCCCTTCGCGAGCTCGTTCCAGACGATCACCATCGCGATGCAGCGCGCGAGGCCGATGATGATCAGCCCGAGCATGTAATCGGGACGGTCGGGAAGGAACACGGCGGCGAGCGCGAACATCAGGGCCGGTCCGATCACCCAGTTCTGGACGATCGAGAGCAGCAGGAGCCTACGGTTGTGAAAGATCTTGCCCAGCTGCTCGAAGCGCACCTTCGTGAACGGCGGATACATCATCAAGATGAGACCGACGGCGATAGGGATCGACGTCGTGCCGATGCTCAATCGACCGAGCACGCGCGTGAACCCGGGGGCGATGTTCCCGAGGGCAACGCCCACGGCCATCGCCGCGAAGATCCAGACCGTCAGGTACCGATCCAGAAACGATAGTCTTCTCGTAAGCGGCGACTGCATGCTTCAGCTCCCGCGTGTGACGAACCTGGGCGCGATGATGTCGAGTGGGATCACTTGCAAGCGTCCGGCCCGCAGTTCTTCTTGAGCCGCGCGTGATCGACGCGAAGCGCCTTCTCCGCGCCGAACGTCTTCGCCAGAACTCCGAGGACGTCGGTGACGGAGTCATGGTCTTGCTCCGTGATCCGGTAGTACACCCACGTGCCATCGCGCCGGCTGTCGACGATCCCCGCCGACTTCAGGATGCCGAGCTGCCGCGAACAGTTCGGTTGGCTCAGCCCGAGCGCTTTCTCCAGATGACAGACGCACAGCTCGCCATGGACGAGCAACGCGACGATGCGAACTCGCGTCTCGTCCCCGAGCGCGCGAAATAGCTTGGTCAGCGGACGAACGTCCTCGAGAGCCGTTGCGCTATCAATCACCTCATACGAATATCATGATATGCGTATGTCGCAAAGGTACCGATGACATCCCGCAGCCTTCTATTTCTGTGTGTCGCGAACTCGGCTCGAAGCCAGATGGCGGAGGGTCTCGCACGCAGCATGCTGGGACCGGCGGTCCGCGTGCAAAGCGCGGGCAGCCAGCCATCCACGGTGAATCCATTCGCGGTCGACGTGCTGCGCGAGGTCGGCATCGACATCACGAGCCATCACTCGAAGTCCGTCGATACGATCGACCCGGCAAGCGTCGATACGGTGATCACGCTATGCGCCGAGGAAGTGTGTCCGGTGTTTCTCGGCAAGGCCCACCGGCTGCACTGGCCGGTCGAGGACCCGGCGAGTACGGATCCCTCCCTGACCCGCGAGCAGCTGCTCGCGCGCTTCCGCACGGCCCGCGACGCGATCCGCGCGAAGCTCGAGACCCTCGTCGCAGAGCTGATCATTTAGGTTGCGACTTCGTCGCGCTCGAGTCCTCTTTGCACGGTGAAGCCCATCGCTCGAGATCTCGTGACCGACGCGCGGAGGCGTGCCCAGAAGCGTCCGGACAAGAGTCGTCGCTTGCTCGACGAGGCCGAGACTCTCGCCGAGACCGGAAACGATTGGGCCTCGATCGCCGAGGCGTGGATCGAGATCGGCGACGTGCAGGCGGCTCGCCGGAGCATCGCGACCGCGCTCGAGAACCCGCACGACACCGACACGTTCTTCCACGTCGCGTTGCTCCTGCACCGCGACCTCGCCGACACGGACGCGGCACGAGCTGCACTCGAGCGTTGCGAGCGCTACATCGAGACCGCGCAGTCCTCGCACCTGCAGTGGACGCGCACCGCGCGACAGTACGTCCAGATCCTCGGCGATCGCGCGAAGGCACGCTCGATCTTCGAGCGCCGTGCACGGGCGCAGATCCGCACGAGCTCGTCGGCATAGCGAGAAGCTACGTCGAAGACCTCGACGACCGCGAGGCGGCGCTCGCCCTGCTCCACCGCGCCGAGGCCGCACGATCCCCATTCACGGCCACTTCGCTCGCGGACGCGTATCGCGACCTCGTCGGCGATGCCGCGAGCGCTCGTCGAATCGTGGACGATACTCTCGCAGACGCGACCGACATTCGCGTGGCGCTATCGATCGTGCGCTTTGCACCGCGCAGCAAGCGTGACGATGCGATCGCGCTCGCGCAGGCGGCGTTCGTGAGAACGGAAGCGCTCGCGACTACGGTGAACGACTGGATCGAGATCGCAGAGCATCGCTTCGATCACGAGCAGCACGACGAGGTGCAGCGCTGCCTCGAGCGCGCGGTCATTGTCGCTACCACGGACGACGAACGTGGACGGATCGCCAACGTGTACCGGTATCGCTTGAACGACGCGACCGCGGCTGACGCCCTCGGGCCGACGGGCCTCCCCCCCAACCAGATCGCTCGCGTGCAACAAACTCTCGACGGCTGGACCTCGAATTCCGCTCGCCTGCTCGACTGGTTACGCCCACAGCTCGACCGGCAGCAGCTCGACAAGCTCGCCGCTGCCGCTGGCTTCGAGCCCGAGAAGCACGTCGCGGTGATCGCGGACATCCAGCGCACCGGACTCGTCCCGTATCCACTCGGTTGGTACCCACGTGAGGCGCTCGAAATCGAGCGCTGGAGGACTGGTGTCCACGCGAGTCCTCGGCGATGTGCGTTCGCTTGCACGGTCCTTCTGATCGACACGACCGGCCCCATCTATCGAGATGGCTTCGAACCCACGATCGCACTGCTTGTCGAGAGCTGTCGCGAGCTCGGCGACGAAGCACTCGACGGTGCGATCGGGTTACTCGTCGCTCTGACCGAATCGTTCGACCCAGGGCTGCCGTGCGTCGCGTTCGCGTTGCTCGGGCTCGTACTCGCAACGGCCGCGCGAGAGCCACTCGATCCGCGGCTACCGGGGCTCTGCGATCGCTTGATCACGAGCGTCGCAACCTTCCAACAGCGATTCTCGGTCTATACGCCCGAGTGGCTGCTGGGCCTCTCGAACTTCGACAGCCGGCACGCGGTGTTCCGTTCCCTCGTCGCGTCGATTCTCGGAGCGGAATCCGCCCCACCGCACCTCACGGCGATCGCTGCGCGCTTCGCATGAGCAGCTCCGATAGCTTGTAGCCGGGCGGCAACTCTTGCCGGCCGTGGTGGCCACGTGTCGTCGTGCCGCAAACGTTTCGCGAATCCCGCGTGGATCGCGCCCGGGACGCGGCATGTCGCTGGCAGAAGCGAAGCCCATGCAGCGCTTCTCTTGGTTGGTCGTTGTCATCGCCGCCGCCTGTGCGCACAAGCCGCCGCCGTCGGAGTCGCAAACCGGCGGGCGCGAGCACAACATGGCGAACTGCCCGAACGCGCTCCGGGGTGCGAACAGCTCGCTCGGCATGACCAGCGACGGAGTCGACGTCACGATCACGTCGCTGATCCCCGAGGTCGTCACCGAGATCCGGTCGCTCGCGGAGCGGCACACCCGCCTCGGCGGGCCCAGCGATGCCCCGCGGCACACCGGCTTTCACGGTGGGCCGGGTTCCGAGGGCTATTGCCCGATCATTCACACCAACACCGTGGTGACGTTCGACGCGTTGCCCGAAGGCGCCGTCATCCACATCCGCGCGATGGACTCGCGCCAGATCCCCCAGGTGCAGCGCGAGGTGCGCGATCGACTCGCGGCCATGCCGAACCTCGCCGAGAACCCGTGAGCAACATCAGTCCTCGTCCCGACGAGCCTGCTACTCCCCGAGCGCTCGCAGCGGACTCGGCACGCGGCCGATGCAGTCCGTCGGGCTCGCGCTCGCGCACACGCTGAAGCGGCCCGACCCGGTTCCGCGCAATCGCACCGTCGCGTTGCCCACGGGTCGCGTCGTGAACACGCCCTCGCGTCCACTAGTGCCCACGTGGTGTCCGCTCTCGTCGAGGATGGCGACATCAGCATCGTAGAACCGCTTGTGGTCACCGCTCCACCCGACGACGACATACAGCGGCCGCTCGACGTCGTTCGTGATCCGCACGTCGCTCTCCCAGCCCATCTCGAGCGCTCTCTTCGTCAGGAAGTCCTCGGAGATCGCGACCCACGCGGACGCCGGCCCCAGGTGCCCACGCACGATCTCGCCGAGCTCTGCGGTTGCCGGCGCAGGCGCCGAGTCCGCCGATCGCGCGACCGTCAGCGAGTAGCGACGCACGCCGGCGTTCCACATCCCGAGCTCGATGACGGACTCGCCCTCGAACGGACCGACCCACGTGACACCACTCGCCCGCTTCCTCTCGCCACCGTTCGCGGTCACGTAGAAGTCGTCCTCCCCGTCGTGCGTGGGTTCCTCGACGAGCACGAAATAGCCTCCGCCATGACGCGGCACCACGCGCCACGTATCACGCGTCCACCCGTGATCGTCGTTGGCGTCGGTGCGTGGATCGAGCCGGCCCTCGACGCGACTTCCCACCATCACACCCGGTCGCGTGCGTCGAAGCGTCTTGACGTCGGGGTAGCCCCGGTAGCCAAACAATCGATACGTGCCCGGCGCGATCACGTAGTACTTCGTCGTGTAGTGCGCTTCGACGTACGAGCTGTCCGTATCGACCGGCTCGATCAAGGTTCCACCGACGGTGCGCAGCTCGACGTTGTGATGGAAGCCGGGAATCAGGTTGTGCGAGCTCATGTAGCCGATGACGACACTCGCCGGCTGCTCGATCTCCAACACTCGCATCGAAGGGGAGCGGCACCCGACGAGCAGCAGCAGGCAGAGAACGCGCATCGTAATCAGGACGCGCTACCGGCTCGCCGTGGCACCGATAGTTCCGGACGAAGACGGACCATCTGGCATCCGCCGGCCGCGTCGACGCATCATCCACACGCTTCGAGATCGACGATCACCGTATCGAGTGCGACACGACGGCTCTCGAGAAGGACGACGTCCTCGTCTGGTTCAGGCGCTGGTTCTGGCTCTGGCTCCGAATACACGATCACGATTTCCGGCTCGGCCTCGTCGGTCAACGCATCGATCACACGCTCGACATCCACGCGATCGAGCGTTCCGATCGAATCGCGGATCGCTCGCGCGGCGGCGACGACCTCGGATGCGCTCGGCCGCTTGCTCGCCTCGCCGAGCATGGATGCGAGAAGTCGCGCGAGCTCCACCGGAATTGCATCGGGTCGAGCCAATGCATGGGCCACGGTCGTTCCGAGGGACAACAGGTCCTCACCACCGTCGAACGCGGCGCCGTCGTGAATACGGACATTCTCCCACCGTTGGAGCTGGAGGGTGGGCGCACGCACGATCGCGGCCGGCGTGATGTTCCCGTGGAGCACACCGCGCGAATGTGCATGGGACAAACACGCCGCCATCTCCTCGAGCAATGTGAGTGCCTCGCGCATCTCCAGCGCGCGACCCTCGTCCTGAAGGGACGCCCCCACCGGTGCTGTCATCGCGAACCACGGGCGTCCGTCGATCCGGCCGCACTCGAACACGCGAGGCACCGCCGGGTGCTGCAACGCCTCGAGAATGCACGCACGCCGCATGAGCTGCATGGCATCGGACCGCGGGGCGTCCGCCGCGACAAGCTCGACGATCGCTCGGCGAGGGAGCACGACATGTGTCGCCGCATAGCGCACGATGGGGCCGACGCGTTCGATCCTGCGGACCTCGTAGTCACCGATCGTCGTGGGCTCGGGCATTCCGAGCACGAACGTGCAGCACACGGGCCGGCGGCCGGGTCTCGCGCGGACGCCGTCGCATCGCGAGCAGCGCCAGGATCACCAGGCCCCCACCGCCTCCATTGCCAGAGGCGCCGCAACCGCCCGATGACATGCCATCGGCAACGCGATACACGCCGCTGCGAACCGGCTGATAGATCGCACCGTCGGGTCCGACGTAGGTCGGTGACAGTCCGATATTCGACGCATCGCCGACGCCGAGGAGCACGCGGAACACTTCGCGGCCAGTGGCGAAGTCGACGGCGCCCAGATAGTAGGCGTCGACGTCGCGATTCTCGCGATCGAGCATGCCTCCATAGAGGAGACCGGTTGCCGTGGAGAGCTTCAAGGTCGCGGTCGTCGTGAGCGCGTCGGAGCTCCACACCAGGTCGCATCCGGTCTCGTCGTCACGAACATCGTAGCGGACGAGTCCTGGAACCAAGCCACGCTGTGATCCGCCGAGCAACGCCGTCGGTGCGCCGGACCAGTTCTGCACGATGATCGCCCCGTTCGACGAGATCACCGAGTTCTCGTTCGCACTCGCACCGGCCGCGAACATCGGGACATCGCAGACGACGCGACGTCCGCCCGGCGGTTCGGCGCGGCGGTCCACCACGAGCAGGTGAATCTGATCGTCTGCGTTGTCCGTGAACGCGACCAAGTGATCACCAACCAGCGTCGGTGTGGATCCAGACCCCCACGAGATCGTGCCCGGCTTCTTCACGGTGGCGCGCGCGTATGGAAACGAGAACGTCTCGACGATCGCGCCGGCCTCGAACCGTACGCCGCGCAGCGCGCGGTCCGAGAGCACGCTCACACCATCGGGTCCGATCGCGAGGCCGTTCTCGACGACCTCTTGGTCGAGCTCGCGCACCACCTGTACACCGTTGACGCCATCGACCGCGCCGATCATCGCGGGTCGCTGGACGGTGCCGCTCGCATCGACCTCGCCCAGCACCAGGAACCACAGTGTCCCATCGTGATCTGGAATCACCGACGCGATTTGCCCGCGTGCGATCGGCACCGTCACGGAGAGATCCAGCGTGCGAGCGACCTCGAGCGTCCCATCGGCGGTCAGGCCGACCCAACGGACCACGTTATCGGGACCGATCGAGATCACGCGGCCATCACGATCCGTGGCCATGTAGCCGAGGTAGATGGGCAGCGCCATCGCCTGCTCGAACGTGAGATCGAGGAGTCGATAGGTGGCGCGTTTCTCGAGCGTCACCGGATCGAGCGCCGTGACATCGAAGCCGATCCCTCGATCGGTCGACACGCCGCAGAACGCGAGGAGGTTCCCGCCCGCGTCGAACGTGAAGTTCAAGCAGGTCCCGACGAGCAGGCCGAACTCCTGCGAGCTGACCTGCGGATCCACACCCAGAGGTCCGGGCAGATCGGTGACGTCCGAGTTCGCGAGATCGACGTGGATCGAAGACTGCGGCGCGAGCCCCGGATGCTCGACGACGTCCTTCGCCGGAAGTGGCGCGGTGATCGCGGGAGCACCGGCGAAGCGTGCGAGGCCGTGATTCGGCGGGGAGTCACGAATCGGGTCTGCATGCGCGAGGGACACCGCGGCGACGACCGACACGGCCAAGGGGAGATACACGTCGGTCAGCTAGCCTGCCCCGCCCCATCGGCGCTTCCGGAACGCCGCCAGAGACTGCCCTCGACGGGAATGCAGGAATCGACGTGTTGGTTTCGGTCACGTGCACGCACGTCGGTCCATTCTCGCGTTCGTCCTCAGCTGTGTCGGACTCGGGGCGAGTCTGGCGAGCCTCGTCGATTACGTCCGCATCGATCCGTCCTTCTGCGACGCGTCGGGGTGCGCGACCGTGCGCCTGTCAGCGTGGGCACAGCCACTCGGCATTCCGATGCCGGTGTTCGGCGTCGTGTTCTTCGTCGCGATGATCGGCCTGTCGTTCGTCTCGCGGCGGCGGCTCAGAATGACCGCGGCGATCGGCGGAGCGGTCTGGGCACTCACGCTGATCGGCGTCCAGGCGTTCGCGCTTCACGCGTGGTGCAAGCTGTGTCTCGTCGCAGACGCATCGGCGATTGCCCTCGCCGTAACGATCGCACTGGGTGCGACGACGGTCGCGCTCCGTGGTCGCGTGCTCGCGATGGGAGCTGCCGCACTCGCGATCGTGCCAGCGCTCTTCCTCGTGCTCGCACCTCCCGCCGGAGACGGAACGCCAGCGCTCGCTACACGCGAGCCCGCGGTCGAGGGCAAGGTCACCGTCGTCGAGTTCATCGACTTCGAGTGCCCGTTCTGTCGTCGCTTCGCTCCGGTGGTAGAGAAGGCGATCGCGAGCTCGAAGGTGCCCGTTCACGTGGTGCGCAAGATGGTCCCGTTGACCATGCACCCGCACGCACTCACGGCGGCGTTGGCGTGGTGTTGCGCCGACGCACAAGGCAAAGGCGAGGAGATGGCGGCCGCACTGTATGCGACCGAGCCTGATGATCTCACCTCCGAGAACTGCGAGCGCATCGCCGCAAGGATCGGATGTGACGTCACGAAGTACCGCGCGAGTCTCGCGGATCCGGCCACCGCCCGTCGCGTCGAGGCCGATGTAGCAACCGCCACCGCCGCCGGCGTGCGCGCGCTGCCGACGATCATCATCGGCGACCAGCACCTCACCGGTGCAAATCACGATGTGGCCGAGCTCGTCGCTGCCATCGAGCGGAGCCGCTAATCCACACTAGCCTTCCTCCACCGACCGTATTGGCACTGCGCGCGCGGGTACTCCACGTAGACATCCGTGCACCACCAGGCGAGCGGCCGCACATCGCATGCGGTCTGCGGAGGAATCACGTACGGTGCGACCTTCGGATCGACTCCGTCGGCTCCCTCTCGACACGCCTTTCGCGGCGAGCACGCTTTCACTCCGCCGCTGCGCACTTCGGTGACCTCGAGCGCCTGGCACTCACGCTTCACGGCGACGGTGAGCTGCGCGAGACACCCGAGGCGGGGTGACAGCGTGTTCCGCGTCCAACTGCCGTCGAGCACGGGAAGGATCGAGCACGCATGATCTCGCACGCACGCGCGCGGATCGCTGTTCGACATGCACTCGAAGAAGCAATCGCGCTGCGGCCGGTGCTGCGACTCGGTCATGACGGTGACTGGCTCCTGCTGCATCGCTTCGCATCTCGCGATCGACGGCGCGCCGTTCGTCGGTGTGGTCGCGGCGACGAGCAGCGCACCGCCGGCTAGCGCCTCGCCGAGCATCATCTCCATGCCGCCGACTTCCATGCCTTGCAGGCGAGTCCATTCGTTCTGGTAGCGCTCGAACAGGCACGCTTCGTCACAGCGAGCATCTCCATAGATCGGCCACGGAGGTTCGTCTCGTACGCTCCCATCGGGAATGGCGACCGGCGCGACCTCGGTCCGTGCCGTCGCATCGTGATCGTCTCCACAGCCGGAAAGCACGAACACCCAGAGCCATCGCCACATCGATGCTCGTGCTGCAACGAGCGTGCACCGCGTGTTGTCGAGGAGTTGCCGGATCACTTTGACCCGATGGCACCACGACGCGCTTCCCTGCGCGCCAATGCGTCAGACCGCGAGGCTCGAGCGCCAGCAACCGACTACCACTCGACTGCCCCCTTCTCGTCGAAGAATCCGGCAGTCGGCCCATCATCGAGTAGCGTTGCGAGGCGCACGATGATCTCCGCACCTTGCTCGACGGTCCGTAGTCCGCGGTGCTGGTTGAAGTCCGTCGCGACGTAGCCCGGGCACGCGGAGTTCACTTTGATGCGCTTGGTACGAAGCTCGTGCGCGAGACGCACGGTGAACGCGTTGATGGCGGCCTTCGATGCGACGTACCCGAACAGCTCGTTCCACTGGGTGATGCGGTGGGTCGGATCCGTAGCCAAACTCAACGATGCGAGCGTCGTCGAGACGTTCACGATCCGTGCAGCCGGCGACCGTTCCAGCAACGGCAGGAACGCCTGCGTGACCGCGATCGTGCCGTACACGTTGGTCTCGAACAGCGAGCGCATCACCGCCAGATCCTGCCGAGACGGCAGCTGCCCACCTCCGATCCCCGCATTGTTGACGAGCACGTCGAGACGGCCGAACCGCTCTGCAACATCACGCGCCGCCGCCGCGATACCGACCTCGTCGGTGACGTCGAGATGGACGAGGTGAGCGTCCGCGCGGCGCTCGCGTAGCCGCGCGACCGCGTCCTTGCCGCGCTCGAGATCGCGCGCCCCGACGAGGACGGTCGCGCCGAGCTCGGCAAGACGACGCGCCGTTTCGTAGCCCAGGCCCTTGTTGGCTCCCGTGATGAGAGCTGTCGTTTTGTCGTTCATGCACGCACGATGCAGCGCGACGCGCTGCGGATCTTGGGGGTCCTTGCGATCCGCCAAGAACGCACAATCATCGCGGGCCCCCGGCGCTACACTGGCTGCGTGCAGGAGATTCGCGAGTTCGGCCCGGTCATGCCTGGCGTGAACTTCGTCCGCCTTCGATCGACCACGAAGCTGTTTCGCGGCATGAAGGCGCACCACGGCACGAGCCTCACGCTCGCGGGTCGGGCGCGCAGTCGTGTCGACGGAAACGACTATGCACAATCACCCGGGACACTCGGGCTCAAAGAGCCGGGGCAGATGCATCACGATCTCGAGCGCGACGCGCCGGGAAGTTTTCAGCTGGTGTCGTTCGATGCCGAGCTGGTCGAGGCGTCACGGCGAGCGCTCGGTCATGTCCAGTCCGCGCGGCTCGTCGAAGCACAGGTCGATCCACGAGACGCCCGCGCAGCTTCGTTTCGCCGCCTCCACGACCTCGTGCTTGCAGGCTCCAGGGATGCATTCGCCCTCGAGGTGGCGGTGACCGAGGCGGTCAGCGCCTTCACGTCGTTCTCGTGCGCGCCACGGATCCGACGTGCGCGACTGCGACCGAGCCTCGTCCGTGCGCGGCAGTTCTTGCTCGATCACGTGGCCGACAAGGTCACGCTGGATGCGGTCGCAGAGTACGCGCGCATCGACAAGTTTCACCTCTGCCGCGAGTTCTCGCGCGAGCTCGGCCTGCCGCCCTACGCGTTCCTGACCCAGGCGCGCGTCGTACGCGCTTCGATCCTGTTACGACGAGGCGAGGCACCGTCGGACGTCGCCTCGCGCGTCGGGTTCTGCGATCAGAGCCAGATGCACCGTCACTTCGTGCGCATCGTCGGCTGCACACCGGGCACCTACGCCGGCACGCACACGCGCAAGCACTTCGTACTGCCATAGCTGCTCGCGGCCGATGCGTGCGAAGGAGCAACCGTCGAGCGTGTGAGGCTTGGCAGAAAACCGATTCTCGATGGCATTTCTGCCAGCGAGAAACGTGCGATCGACCAGCGATGATCACGTCGCCGGAGCTCGATCGCCGCACGCTACTCCTCATGTCTGCCGCTGGCCTCGCCGGCTGCGCCACCGGCAGGCCGCCCGCCGAGCCTGCACCGCCCGCCCCGCCACCGACCGCGCCGCCGCGTGGCACTGGCAAGCCCGGGGAGTTCGACTTCCTCACCGGCCGGTGGACGATCAGTCATCGCCGATTGAAACGGCCCGGCGAGTGGGACGAGTTCACCGGCGAGGCGACATGCTGGTCGATCCTCGGCGGCATCGCGAGCATCGAGGAGCTCCGCATCCCGGCGCGAAACTTCGCAGGCATGGGCCTCCGTCTACTCGACGTCGCGAACCGCACGTGGACCGACTTCTGGGTCAACGCGACCTCGGGCGTGTTGACGACGCCGGGCACGACCGGCGCGTTCGTCGACGGCGTCGGAACGTTCACCGCGAACGAGATCGACGGCGAGACGCCGATCATCGTCCGCGGGATGTGGGACCGCATCACGCCCGTGTCGTGCCGCTGGTCGCAAGCCACCTCGCGCGACAACGGCCGGACGTGGGAGGACAACTGGCTGATGGACTGGGTGCGCGCCTAGGGCTCGCGCGTCAGCCGACGCCACCGACGACGGCCTCGACGTCGTGACCGTCGGCAATCGACCTGGGCGCGCTGGCACGTTCGAGTGAACAGTGCTCGTCGTCTGCAAGGGTGTTGGGTGTCACGCCGCGTGTCGACAATGGCCGTCCACGCCGCGATCGTGGTGATACGTTGGATCTCGATGCGGACCTATCTACTACCTTCGCTTCTAGGCTCGCTCGTCGCTTGCACCGGCAACGAAGTCACCCTCGACTCGCTCGACGGCGCGACCTTACACGTGCTGTCCCAGACGTACCGCAGTGTCCACACTTCGTACGCGTTCGTGGACCTGCCGCTCCAGGAGGGCAGCGATTGCCCGGTGCTCGGTGATTCGTTTGCCGGCACGTACGGCGGCCTGCCGATGAAGCGCTACGCGCCGGAAACACCGATGGAGAATGGGTGCTACAGGCTCGGCCTCCAGCTCGTCGGAAAGACCGGCGAGCTCGACTCTGCAGTCGTCGAGGTTCACGACGCGTCGCATACGATGACGGCGACCTTCGCCAACCCGGACGACCTCGAGTCGCGCTCGTTCACGCACGTCCCGAGCACCGACCAGCTCAACCACCTCCACTGGTCGCATCCCACCGACCTCATCGGCGCGAGTCCCCGCATCACGTGGAGTCCGAACGGAGAAGCCCCCGGAGGGTGGTTCGCGAATGGCACCGTCGAGGGCGACGAGATCATCTACACGACTCCTCCCAACATCCCCCAGCCGACGAGCATCGGCTGGTTCCACTACACGACGAAGGCTGTGAGAGGTGCCGCGGAATCCTGCACCGGTGCGGCGGCCTGTACATACGACTTCCTAAACGACGCGTAGGCACGCGAGACACGCGACGCGGTCCCGCCACGATCATCAGCACCCCGGGACCGAGGACAGCGGAACACCGTACAGCGTCGCTGCGGTCGGGTGGTAGACCGCCCAGCTGACGTATGCCGAGTTGTTGTGTGTGCGGTACTTGCTGCCAGAGCTCACGCCGGCGATGTTGGTCGAGATCGCCGACATGTTCGTTCCA
>Ga0154020_10002457_pt1 | contig 22624 bp, 17 predicted proteins | sample Klosneuvirus_201_FD_109709 | JGI IMG/M metagenome (GOLD analysis project Ga0154020, IMG submission 109709) | Active sludge microbial communities from wastewater, Klosterneuburg, Austria - Klosneuvirus_20160825_MG | ecosystem: Engineered > WWTP > Aerobic digester > Activated sludge | place...
GCTGCTTTCTGCCAAAAAGTCGCAAACTCCATGCCCCGGCAGCTGCTTTCTAGCAAAAAAGTTGCAAGTTCCATGCGCCAGCGGCTGCTTTCTGCCAAAAAGTCGCAAACTCCATGCCCCGGCGGCTGCTTTCTGCCCCAAGCACCGCAAAATCCATGCGGCAGATCGAACTGGTGCCACAAAAATGCTCAACGCGTTGCGGGCATTGCTGCCAAGCGCCCCCAAAACTTAGGAGCGAGGATTCCCGTTTGCTCAGGTCTTGCTGGTCTGGGCATCGGGGCGGACGGCGAGGAGGGACCACTCGTGTTTGCCGCCGCCGAGCGCCGTGCCGCAGTAGCCGCAGCTGGGATCATCGGACGCGGCGAGCGGACCACCGCAGACGGGACAGTCGAGCGAGCTGAGGCCACGCTGGCTGCGCACCACCGAAGAGCGGGCCAGGGTGAGGTGCATGATGTGACCAACCGGCTCGGACTTTCCGACCGACGCGCTCCAGCGAATTTCGAGGTGCGCTTGATCCTGCTCGGCGGTCGACTCGATCCGCTCTAGCTCGGCGCTGCCGACCGCGACCTGTCGCAGCTGTTGCGGGGTCAGTCCGAGCTGTTGCCGATTGTCCACCGGCGACGCCACACAGAAGCGCGCCAGCTTGTCGAGCTTGTCCGTCCCAACCGCTTCGATCCACTTCCAGAACAGCACCGAGGCGCGGTCTTCCAGCTCTTGGCGGCTGACACTTTGGTCGCGCTCGCGCAGCTGCTCAAGTCCCTCGACAGCGGCCAGCGTGGCACTCGCCCGCCACTCTTCCGGCTGGGTGATCTCGGCCAGAACCCAGTCATGCTCACCAGAGTTGATGAGCGCCTTGCAGTAATCACAGCGCACGACCTCGGACAGCGGCAGCTCGGCGCCACAGCTTGGACAGCGACCCTGAAGCGCCGGAATCCCTTGTTTGCTGTGCTGACCGCGCCGCCTTACAAACGACCAGATCTCTTGGTATTGGGAGAGCGGCGCCGCCCGCAGCAGTCGCTCCCCTTCTTCTTTCGACAGACTCAGCGGCAGATCTTGATCGCGCGCTTGAGCGACAATCTTGACGTGTACGGTATCCCACTGCGGATCGGACTCTGCACTCGCCAGCTCCACCGAAAGGAGTGAGAAGTCCGCCATCGCATTGCGCAGCTTGTCTGCGGCAAGGAGTCTCAGCTGGGTGGAGAAGCGCACGTAGACACCGTCAGAGATAACCCGCCGCGCCTGACCCATGTGACCCAAGAGCCACGCCTCGTTGACCCGATTCACCACAGCGCGGGTACGATCTGCGAACGCCTTTTCATCGAACGCAGGATCTTGACTCCGCAGCGCATCCAGACCGGCCTTCTGGATCGACTTTTCGAGCTTCACTGAAGGCCGATTTCGCATGCGACCCTGGCGCAGAAACAGAAACAGCGGCACGCCAAAGATCAGCAGCAGCAACATGATCACCATCGCTTTGCCGCGCGGCGTGATCGTCGGCGGCACATCAGGAGGAGGCGGAATCTCCTGCTTCATAAAGTCGTCGTAGCCAACGCGCTCGCTGCTGCCTTGGGAGCCCGTTCCGCTGCTTCCGGACGTACTTGTGCCAGAGGAATACGTGGTCGTGCTGCGATCTCGATCACGATAGGAATCGACTGGGCGAGAAGAGGAAGAAGAGGAGGAGGAAGACGAACTGGACGAAGAACTCGACGGGGCGCGGTAGTTTTGACCGCCACCGGGTCGCGCCAGAAGGAGTGCTGGACGGAGGACTCCGCACAGCACAGAGACCGCAAGCAAAGCGAAGAGGGAAACCGTAGAGCGACTCTTCATGGCAGCAGCCTACCTGGATTCCATCCGCACGGCTTCGATCGCCCGATACGCTTTGGGAAACCACACCCAGCGGTCTCCCAAACGGACCAGGCCATCCGTCGACATACCGGCATCTTCACCCGGAACCAGCGCCTCCCAACGGACCCACGGAATGCCCGGCACAAGATACTGCGCCACCTGCTTGTACCCGCCCGGAAAGGAGTCCGCGCGCGCGTCCCCCTTCGCGAAGTCATCGGAGAGCGCCACCGCCACCCGCAGCACAGTCTGTGCAGGGGAATACGGCAGCGTGAGCGGCTGCGCAAACATCGGCGCGTACAGTGCAGCCAGTCGCTCTGCAACCTGCGGGACGAACACCCGCGGGAAGTCCTCTGGCTTGGGAGTCACCGCCGCAAAGAACTGCTGTTGTTCGGAGACGCGCTGGGGATCGAGCAAGACAGACAGGACGCGCAGCGCATCCTTGGCCAGCTCATGAAGCTGTGGCTCGGTATCAGTCGAGGTAGCCATACAGCGATGTTATCACGGGGCCTCCAGAGGAGGGATTCCTAGTGACTGAGGTGCTCGAAGACGTCGGCGTCGCTCTCTAGCGGAGAGTTCGGGAACACGCGCTCGGGCGGCGCCTCCTCGTGATCGTGCGCATCTTCGGCGTGAACCTCGGGAGCCGGATTGCCGCCCGGCAGATTGGGCCTCCGACTGTTGCGCATCCGCTCGATGCTGTTGAGCGTCTTGATCTTGAGCGCCGCCTTGCGATCATCGACGATTCCGGTCGCCTTTTGGGAGCCGCCTTGAATCCCACCCGCCGTGCTCTTGAACTCGTTCTTGAGCAGGTTCTCCAGGAAGTTGCCGCCGCCCTCGTAGGACGTCGGATCGGTGACGGTCTTGATGCCACCATCGAGGATTCCGCCAAATCCGCCGCGATAGATCTCCAATTGCTGAAGCTGCTGCGGAGTCAGGTTCTTGTTCTTGTCGCCCGGCTTGGCACTCGGGTCCACGTCCGGCAGGTGCAGCTTGTCACGGAGCATGTTCTCCATGTAATCGCTCTTTAGGAACGCGTCTTTGCCGCCGCTGAGTCCGCCGCTGATCAGGTTCCCTTGCAGGTTGGGCATGGTGTGGCCGTACAGACTGCCGGCAAAGCCATCAAAGCCGTGGCCCCAGGTGTTGGCGTCGGACAGCGTGTCCTTGATGCCATCGGTCGCGGTCTTCTTGATGCCACCGAGCGCGCCGTCCTTGACGCCGCCGAAGATCTGCCCCCAAGGGATGCCGCCCTCGCTTGCGTTACCGTCGCTGGGCCTGTTGAGGAAAGGAATCTTCGCCTTGACCGCGTCCCACTTATCGCCCGCCGTTTCCTTGACTCCGTCCCACTTGTCGCCGATGGCACTTGTGAAGTTGTTGAGCTTGCCGGAGGCGTTTTGCAGAAACGGCGAGTTGCCTTTCATCTGCCCCCACTTGTCGGAAATCTGCTCGCCCATTACGCCCGGAAGTCCGCTCGCGAGCGTGCCACCCACGTCCTTGAGCGCATCCACCGGCGCGTTCACCAGCATGCCCTTGAGCACATCGTCGATGCCGCCTTCCCAGTTCTTGCGGCTGGTCAGCTGACTCACCTCGCCCTTGAGCAGCGACTCCGTTCCCGTCTTGGCCATCGCCAGGCGCAGCGCCTCTAGCTTGGTCAGCTCGTCTTGCATCTTGAGCGGATCGAGGCCGGCGAGCTTGTGCGTGAACTTGTCCATTCCCGGCGTCTTCATAAACTGCATCACCTGGGCCGTGCCCATGGAGCCGATGATGTTGAAGCCGGTGTCGACGATGTCGCCCTTGAGCTCATTGCCGCCATAGCCGTCGCCCTTGATGAGCGCCTTGGTGCCCATCATCGCCGCGCCGCTGCCACCCGCGACCAGCGCCGCCGCAAGCACCGGACTTCCCATACCCGCCGTGGCCACCGTCAGCGCGACGCCCGCCGCGATGCTCGCCACCTGCGCGGCACCGTTTGTCACCGAGTCTTTGCGCTCCTGAAACGCGCTGTAGTCCTGTCCCTGCCAGTCGCTGATCTTCTCGATCGTCTTTTTCTGATCCGGACTCAGCTCGCCGCCACCGCTCTGCTTCTTGGCGTCGGTGTACGCGGTGTTGAGCCGCTGGTTGCTTCTATCGAGATCGCGCCCCGCCTCGCCACCGAACGTATCAATGAACATGTTGCGGAGCGGATTTTCGCGCTGGTGCGCGTAATACTCGTTGGCGCGCTCGACCATTTCCTCGGGCGTGGTCGGCTTGCCTTTGAGGTTCTGCTGGATCTCAAATCCCGAGTCGCCGCCAGTGTTCTTGGCCAGCTCATCCTTGAGACTCTGTCCGGTCAGCCCCTGGTACTTCTTTTCGAGATCGGCGATCTCTTGTTTGCTCTTGCCGGCCAAGACCTGATTGATCTTTTTGTCGTCGGAAAACCAGCCGAACAGGCCGGTGTTCATCGCCATCTTGATTTGCAGCTCGTCGTTGACCTTGCCCTGATCGACCAGCTGCTTGGCCTTCTCGCGGTCATCGCCCTTGAGCTCTTTGTCGAGCGTCTGGTTAAGTCCGCCGGTCTGGCCCTGGTTGAACGTCGCGTCGTAGGCTGAAATGATCGCCTGCCGCTCTTCGGGACTCTTGCCCTCGAGCTGCTTGTACATGCGGTCTTTGTCGGGACCGCCGAGCCCGAGGAAGCCGTGGTCCTGCGCGCCCGCCTGAATCTGAATCGCCGACGCCTTGGCATAGTCACCGCCGACCATCGCCTGCGCCGTGTCCTTGTCGAGTCCGCTCAGCCGATCGCCGAGCTGCGCATTTAAGTCCTGACCGGTCAGGTTCTTAAACTCCGCGATCAGCGTCGCCCGATCCTTGGGGTCTTTGAACTGCTGGAGCTTGTTAAAAATGGCGTCCTTGTCGGTGCTCATGCCGAGGAAGCCGGAGTGCATCGACATCGACAGCTCAGCCGCCGCGCCTTTGGCCTTGTTGCCATCGACATCGGCGAGCATCTTCGCCTGCTGATCGCCGCTGAAGCGATCCTTGACGTAGTCGTTGACCGACTGGCCGGTGTCCTTCTGGAACTGCTCCATCACCTGCTGGCGGATCTTTGGATCGGTGATCCCGTTCATGATCTGGGTGATCGCCGCCCCGTCGGCCTTCTTGCCAAACAGGTTGTCCTGCTGCGAGGCCTTCAGACCCTCGACTGCCGCCTTGACCGGATCGCCCGAGAGCAGCGCCGCCGCCTCGGCCTTCTCCTTGCCACCGAGGTTGCCGACCAGCGTCGAGTCCAGGCTCTGTCCGTAGTGGTCCTGGTACTCCTTTTTGATCGCGGCAATCTCCTCGGGACTCTTGCCGCGAAGCTGCGAGATCACGCTTGCGGGATTGGCGAACCAGTGCCCGTCGGTCTCCTTGCGCAGCGCCGCCGCCGCATCGGCCACCGCTTTGGGATCGATCTGCTTCTGCGGCGTCACAGCTGGCGCAGGCTGATTGGGATTCGGCGTGGTCGTCGGCGTAGTCGTCGGCGTGGTCGTCGGCGTAGTCGTCGGAGTCGGTCCGCCATACATCGGACCGAGCGGACTTGGCCCCATGCCCACGCCAGGGGCAACCGGACCCATCGGCAGCTGCGGCGGAAGCCAGGGGGACAGCTGTCCCGCACCAATCGTCGCCGGAGTGCCTAGCCAGGGACCAGGACCTGGCTTCGGCGCCACCGGAGTCATCGCCGGAGTCACCGCCGGAATCGCCTTGGGCACTGCTGCGGGCGTTGCGGTTGCTTGTGGGGTGGCGACAGGCGAGGGCGTCTTCTTCGGCTGCGGCTGGGGGGAAAGAGCTGGTCCTGACACGTACGTTCCTCCGATCCAAGCCAGTTATCGCCGTCCCACCATCGGCAGTTTCGCCCTTCCCTTCCCAAGCTCTGTTCCAGACATCAGCGACCGCGTAGCCAATCCACTTGCAAAATCAGCGAACCAGGCGCGCAATCTTCTTGGACACACACGTTGGAAGGTGTGACAGGAGTCCACAGATGCAGACCTTGAACATGAAACAGACCGTGAACGGCTCGCTCCCTGAGGTCACCGAGTGGATTGCCGCCGCCATCAAGCAGGTGGGATTCGGAGTCCTGACCCGGATTGATCTGCATGAGAAGTTCAAAGAGAAGCTCGGCAAGACCGTGGCGCCGTGCGTGATCCTGGGCGCTTGCAATCCGCAGCTGGCCTACGAAGCGTATCAAGAGAACCCCGATGTGGCAGCGCTCTTGCCGTGCAACGTGGTGCTGCGCGAGCTGTCACCTGGGCTTATCTCCGTCGAGATTGCCAAGCCGAGCAGCATGATGGCGTTCCTCGGTGACCAGCGACTCGCCACCTTGGCCGAGCAAGCCGATCAAGCACTGCTTGGCGCCCTGCATTCGATCGCGCGGTAGCAGCGCGGTCTACGGACTTAGCTCGGTCGCAGCTGGTAGGGGTCCGAGGCTGCGATCGATGCGCTTGAGGAAGGAATAGAAGGGCTGACTGAGCCCAGGAATCTGTACGCTCACGAAGTGAAAGCCGCGCGCGCGCCACTCTGCGGCTTCTTGCAAAGGCGGACGATAGGGCTCTGCGGCGATGCGATAGACGTTGTACGTGAGGATCGTCGGCTTGCGCGACAGCACATAGGACAGCGGCGCAAACTTCTGATGTCCTGGCCGGTTCGAGACCGGGGCCACTTGGTGCGCGACATAGGCATCGGACAGACCGAAGGAATCGAGCGCCGGAATCTTGGCATAATAGACCTGTGCGCCCGCTCCACCGACGACCTGATAGTCATCCGGCTTTACATACTGACCGAGCCACTTGCCAATCGCGGCGCGGTCGGCGGTGTAGTGACGCAGATAGCCCGGCGTATCGATCCCGCGATCGGCGCCAATAAACGTGAGCGCGTGCCGATCCACAAAATAGGAATTGGTCGCGTGCAGACCCGAGAGTCCAAGCAGTGCGAGCGCGACTTGCCACGAGGGCCGAGCGCGCAGAAGCCGCCAGATTCCCAGCGCCCCACAGAGCACGGCAATCGGCACGATCGGCATCACAAACCGATACAGCCCCATGAAGTCACCACCGACGGACGCGACATAGAGAAGGAACGGCACCGCCCACGCAAGCAGGAGTCCGCCGGTCAGTCGATAGGAACGCTCTACGGCCTCTGTCTCCGGCACTCCCAAACCGAGCAACCACAGAAGGGGCAGCACCCACAGCTTGAGATCGCGCGCAAACGCATACAGATAGTACAGTCCTTGCTGCCAAGTGCCATGTCCGCCCGAGGACTTGATGTAGAAGGTATTAGGCACATAATATCCGTAATATAGTCTGCGCCATGTGATGTGGGGGACGGTAAGAAGCAGGAAAATAAGAAGTATTTTATACTCCTCTTTTGTCGGAATCAGCTCGCCCTTTTGCAGCTTCCAGATCAAGCGATGAAGCGCGAGCAGAGCGAACAAAAGATAGCCTTCGGGGCGGGTGAGTGCCGCCAGACCGAGTGTCAGGCCGACTCCGGACAGGGACACCGGCTGACCGGCTTTCTCGTCGAGGAGCGCCAGCAGATAGCCTCCCAAGGACAGCGTACAGAGTAGCGTAAAGAGCTGGGTTTCGAGACCTCCCGAAGCCCAGCAGGCATAGCCCGGAATGCCCGCCAGCAGCCACGCCGGCAGAGAATCCCACAGCGAGATCTCGGCATCCTCATCACAGCGGAGCCGCCGCAAAAGCCAAGCCGAAAACACCATCGTTCCGACGGCGCACAGCGTTCCCAGGACCCGCGAAGACAGCTCGGCAGGAATCTTGAGGAAGAGCCCCAGCGCGATCAGCAGCGTCCACAGAAAGTTGGTGTAACCCTCGACGCGCTCGCCCAGATTGAAGACCAGCGCGCCGTGCTCGACCAAGTTGCGGGCGTACACAAACGAAATGAAGGCATCGTCGGTGACAAAGTTGAACTGGAGGCTGTGAAAGCAGAGCAGAACCGCCGCCAGTCCAAGCGAGACATACAGCGCTAGGCGGGGTGCAAAAGACATTGTCTGACCACCTCAAACAGCGCGCCGCAAGCAATCAGCACCAGCAGGTGAAAGACCTCGTGATAGCCGAAGACACGCGGAAATGGATTGGGACGCTTCTTGGCATAGGTGAGCGCGCCCAGGGTGTAGAGGATTCCGCCCACCACATGCAGCGCGACGACGGACGAGCCGAGATTGCGCAGCTCCCCAGGGAGTCCGAGCGCCCCCGTCCAGCCGAGCACCACATAGATTCCGACATGCAGCACGCGCGGCGCCTTGGGCCACAGCACGGTCTGCGCAATCCCGAGCAGCGCGCCGATCCACAGCACCGCGCACAGCAGCTTGCCATAGGAACCACCGACGCCAAGGACCGTGATCGGAGTGTAGTTGCCAGCGATGAACAGAAAGATGTTCGAGTGATCGAGGCGCTTCATCTTGGCGCGTGCCGCCGGCTGCCAGTGCTTGCGGTGATACAGCGCGCTCACGCCAAGCAGCGCAATCAGCGACGTGCCGTAGACCATCGCGCACAGCCGCGCAAGCTCAGTGTCTGCCTGACCAAGCAGCCAGTAACACAAGGGGAACGCGAGGAAGAACGCCACCTGATGGGACACCCCGCGCAGCAGCGGCTTGTCCAGTGCCGCCAGGACTTCGCGAGTAGCAGACTCGACGGACATCACAGCCTACGAGCGCTTGACCAGCGTCACGATGTTGCGCTGCGGCGGCGCATGCTCGATGACCTGCTGCTGTAGACCGAGCCGTCCGAGCACAAACTCGACGCCGCGCACACGCTCCTGCATCGACGGCGTATCGATCGGCAGATAGGGAATCCGGAACTGCTCGAGCAGGAGCTTGACCATGCCATCAATGCGCATCACCGAGTCCCAGTCGACTCCGGCCCGGATACCGTCTTCGCGCAGAAGCGAGCGGTGCGGACGCACAAAGAAGACCACTCCCTCTGCGACCCAGTCCATGTACTGACGGACTTCCTCGCCACTCTGGCCGGACATGATGTCGCCCAGGACCAGCGCGTGCTCGGCGGCATAGGCGAGGTTGTCGAAGGCGCGATCCGAGACGAAGCCCTTCTCTTGCAGCTTCTCGATTGCAATCTGCCGCTCGAAGACCCGCCGCTGGTAGTCGCTCACGCGATCCATATCGGTGCGCAGCGAGTCGAGGTCGATCTCCAGCTCCGCCAGGACGGCGCGGGCGACTTCGGTGATCATGGGCAGGCCGTAGCGACGGCTCACCCAGCGGGTCATGGTGGTCTTACCGGTGGCGTGGGAACCTACAAAGTAGATGCGCATGGCGGCCCTGGGCCTAACAGCCAGAGCCGTACGATGTCAAGCCGAAGGACTTTCCGAGGCGGCTTTGGCTTCGAGAACTCGCCGCCAGCGGGTCTGGATGCCCATCCGAATCAGCCCACCGCGCAGCGCGAGCAGCAGCATCGCCAGCGCAAAGCACGCCGTCCCGAGCAGATGCACCGCCGGTCGCCACACCATCAGCGTCTGCACGGCCCGACCCTCGCTCGCCAGTCGCTCGCGGTGCAGGTAGCTGCGCGAGGTCCCCCAGGGAATCGTCTCACGCGGCGGCAGTCCTTGGTACGCGGACGGCTTCGGCTTTTCGACCTGGTCGCTGGCACTCACCGGCTCCCCGGCGACCTTGCGCGAATACACCTCGGAGCTGGCCATCGGCGCGACGTCTTGGGCACGGCCACCGACGAACAGCAGCCCGAGAAGAAGCGCCCACACTCCGCCGAGACACAGCCCACCTATGACGAGCCAAAAGACGCGCCGCTGACCAAACAGCCACGGCAGCACGTACAGCCCGGCGACCAGCATCTCGGTCACCGCCAGCAGCACCATCAGCAGGGTCATCGACGCCGCAGCAGCCCCGAGGAGCAGCACCGTCAGTCCACGCAGCAGCGGAGACAGTCCCAGCGCCTTGAGCAATCGCTCGGCGACCAGGATCAGAAACATCAGCACCACCAGCTCGCCAAGCGAGGCTGATGGGAAGCGAACCTCGGGCGACAGCTCCTCGAACAGCGGCAGCCAGTCGCGGTCGTAGCGCAGCTCGATCGACGCCGACGCTGCGGGAGCCAGCAGCTCGGGGAGCCACAGCGTCGCGATCCCCAGTCCGAGCGTGCGCTGGAACGACTGCCGATGCTGAAGCTGAACCCGCTGCGCGCCTTGCGACAGCGGCAAAAGGAGCGCCCCGGTCTCGTTCTTGGTGAGCAGCATCGGCTCGCCTTGCAGGCTGGCGTAGGCCGGCTCGGCGCGAAGCGGAACCAGAAGCTCCGCCGCCCCTTGGTTGTCGAGATCGAGCGTGGTCTCACCGACGACCTGACCATCGCTACCAAGGAAGAACGTCGTCGCCGCCGAGGTCACCGCATAGCTCTGGGTCCGCATCGCCTCCAGCCGCACCACCCGCCACGACAACACCTGGCGTTCCTCGACGAGAAAACCCTGGGCGCCGCGATACTGCGGGGTAAGGCCAGTCTCACTCACGCTAATTCGCTGCGCCACCGTCTCGACCGCTGGCCGCAAGAGCGGGTGACTGTCGAGCAAAAGATAGTGGACGCTGGCCTGCACCGGAGGCCGAAACGCCGATGACGGCAGGCTCCCTTGCAGCGTCAGCGTGTGCTCGCCGGGAGGCACGTTGCAGCCATACTCGCCCGACAGCTGGTCGCACGAGATCGCCGCGTCGAGCCGCTGAATCCGCTCGCCGTTGCGCGGTGCGATGGTAAAGCGCTGGTGCGAGCGGTTGGGATTGCGCACCAAGATGGTGTAGGCAAAGCTGACGCCCTCCGGTGACAACGTGACGTGATAACGACCAATCGCCGACACCGGCAGCGCCTTTTCAGCCTGGTCCTTGGCGATGTGTACGACGGTCAGCCGCTGTCGACCGCCTTCTTCCTCGTCACGAATCAGCTCACCATCTTTGACCTGCGAGTCAATCCACAGCACCTGCGGCGAGGTAGACAGCTGTAGGCGGTCCCCCCCCATCAGCGCCACCTGGCAGCGCAGCGAAAACCGTGGCTGGAGCGGCGTCAGCTCATACTTGTCCGACCCACCGCGCGACAGGATCGCCTCACCCTCACAGCCCCACAGTCGCGTACCTGCCGTCGTCGCGAGCACCTCGACGGTCGGAGCACTGCCGGCGGTACGGCCCGTCATCATCAGCGACAGGTTGCGCGACTCAAAGCTGCCATCAATGCGCAGGGTCTCGATTACGGTCACCGCCGGACGCGACAAGAGCTGCTGATACTCGATGAGCGGCAGCGTCACTTGCGAAGGCAAGCCCCCCACGCTCGGAGCCGATTCGGCAGGCTTCTTCGGCACAGCGGTGGGTTGCATCGGCGCGCACAGACCGGACACCGCCTGGAGCAGCGAAACAAAAAAAGCGGTTACAGCTAGCAGATTGGGTCGCTTCACCATGGCTTCACACTACACGGCTTTGAAAAGGCTAATACGTCAGCGACGCGGCCAGACCGAGTGAGTCCAGGCCGAAGGAGGTCGCGACCTGAACCTGCCGTTTGGGACCGGGCAGCGCAATCGTCACCACGCCTCCTGCCACCGCAGCCAGACCAACCGCTGTCAGCACGCCACCGATGCGGCCCGTCTGGAACGTCTTCTTGCAGATCATCGTCGAGCCGTCGCTGCACGGACCATCCGGGGCGGCGGCGCCATTTCTGCTCAGCGCCGAGATTCCAAAGCCCGCCGTGATCGCGCCACCACCGAGGAGCACACCGCCAAGCGCAAGTCGCCACTTCGGTCTCGGCATCACCTCGGTGCGATAGACGGGCGCTCTTGGGGGTGGCGGCGGCGGCTTGGTCGGTTCAGGCTCGGGCATATCGTCGCTGGGACTGCGCAGCACCGCATCCACCGTCGCCACTTGTCCCGCTTCCACATTCACCGTCGTGGTAAACGGCGGCTGACCGAGCAGTCGCAGCTCGATCGGCAGCGATCCGACGTAGCGACTGGCCTTGTAAGGTGTTGCGCCGACCTTTTCGCCAGCAAGAAACACATCGGCGCCGGCAGGAATCGAGCTGATCTCGACGCTGCCGCGGGCTCGACTCGCCGCTTGCTGCACAGCCGTTCCCAGCGTCGTCGAGGCACTCTGCACCGCTTGCTCGATGGCACAGTCGTCACAGCTCGTCGAGCCTCGTCCGGCATAGTCGCTGATCGCCGGATCAAAGACCTCGACGTCGAACTTCCAGGCAGCCTTGTCGGGCGACGGCGCTTGGCCGGTGACAGGTGGCGTAACAACTTGCGCAGCTGCCGACGGAACGCGCTTGGCCGCAACCCGCAGCACATACAGCGCCTCGTTGGCATTGCCCAGCTCGACGAGACAGCGCGAGGTCCGGAGGCAGTCGGCCAGGCTGGGCTTCAGCTTGAGAGCCTTGTCCGCCGGCACCACCACCTGCCGGTCGCGAGCCACCACCTTGGCCACCGCCTGTGTCACCGCCCTCTGCTGCTCGACCGTGAAGTCTCCGTCGAGAAGCAGGATCACTGCCGGAGGTACCGACACCACCACCGTGCCGGTCTTCTGGTTGAAGCGCATCTCGACGGTCTGGCCGGGCAGCGACTTGACCTGCTCGTCGAGTCGCTGATCACCAAATTCGACGGCAATGCGATGGTTTCCGGACGCGAGAAGCAGCGGCAGCTGAAGCGGCAGCGCCCCCACCACATGATCGTCGACGAGCACCCACGCACCACGCGCCCCGAGCACACTCACCTCGCCACTTACTGCCGTCTCCAGTTGGGATATCCGCGCCGCTTCCTTGTGGTCGGGACCCTCGGCATCACCCGAGGTCTCTTGCAGGAACCGTCGCATCACATCCTGCGCCGCCACCAGCCGCCCTTCAGCCTCGGCGAGCTTGCCAAGCTGAAACAGCACCTCGGGCGACGGATTTTTGCGGAACGCCTCCTCGAACGCAGTCTTGGCCTCGGCGGTATTCTTCGCGGTCAGCGCCGCTTGTCCCTGACCGAGCAGGTTCGCCGCCTGTTCCTGATCCTTGGCACTCGCTTTGGGCTTTTTGCCGTGCCTCGCCATCACCGACGAAGGGCTCAGTGCAAGGCCCGCCCACAGGCTGCCGGCGACGAGGACTCTGGCGACGGTACGGTGCGCGCTCATGGACAGCCTTTGACCTCGATCGTCTCTTGCGGGCGAACCTGCACCATCTGGCCACCACCGACGTTGACACGGTGTCGACCCGGCGGCATCCAGATGTCCTCGGTCTGACAGTGCCCAGCTACGACTTTGCTCACACGCAGCCGACCGACGCGCGGCGCCACCCGCTGCATCGCCGCCGCCACCGCCTTGTGACCGTCGGACTTCATTTTGCCGAAGAAGCCGGGCTGCTGGATCTTGTCGTACTCGGTCATGGCCTGCGCCCAGGCCTCCTGCGCCTCGAGGGTCTGCCCAAGATGAAACGATAGCTCATAGCCGACGCTGGCACAGACCGCCTTGTCTTCCTTTTTGCGGCTGCACAGCGTGCTGGCTTTCTCGAGGAGCTTGCGGGCTTTGCGATAGTCCTTGCGCGTGAAGGCTTCGACGCCGGCGCGCACCATGTCGGTGAGCTGCGAGGGCGCAATCTTGATCTGGACGGTGGCCCCCGCAGCGACGCTGATCTCCTGCTGGCCGCCGGAATAGACGATGCGGTGGTCGCCGGCGCTGACCTCGACGGGCTTGTTGCCGATGGCAAACGGCGCTTGTTTGTCGATCTGCACCTGGGTGCCGGCTGGGCCCTCGAAGCGGAGGAAGCCCTTGTCGCTGCTGGGGACCTGGACGGGCTCGCTTGTGCCGCTCTCGGCGGCTCCACCGTTGACACTTGTCGGCGCTGGGGTTGTCGGTCCCTGGGCGGCGGGCTCGACCGATCGCTTGACCTCCACCACGCGCGGCGAATCGCCCGCCTTGCCGACGGAGACCGCCTGCGTACGCTGCAGCTTGGCCAGCGCCAACAGCGCGCGTTCACGGAGCGCCGGATCACGATCTCGCGTCAGCACCCGCACGACCGGCAGTCCCGGCGCAGTTCCTTCTGCCGTCCCAGTCAGCTGCGTCGCGCTGTCGAGCGCTTGCCCACGCACCAGCAGCGATGGATCACGCGCCGCCTTGAGCAGAAGTGGCACCGCCTGCTCCGCCGGCCAGCCACCGAGTGCCTCGACCGTCGAGCGCCGGGTCTCGGGATCGCTGGCTCGCAGCGACGCTTGCAGCGACTCCGCGTCAGCCGTCCCCTTGCTCCCTTCGCCGAGGCGTTGCAGCGCCGCTTGCGCCCACACCGACTCGGGACCGCCCTTGGCCAGGGCTTGTTGCAGCAGCGCAAGACCGTCCCGACTGCCCGCCCGCGCCAGGGAGACCGCCGCCCGCAGCCGCGTCCCAAAGACCGCTTTCTCGTCACGCACGATCGCACTCAGCCAGTCGATCTTGCTCTGTGGCACCTCGTCGCTCATCTCGACGGCCATCGCCTGCGCTTCAGCATCACCCGACGAGACCATCCGCTCGACCTCCTTGGCCTGCGTCTTGTCACCGAGCGCCACCATCGCCGCGGCCCGCGCCACCTGCTCGCCAGCATTCCCCTGCCCTGCGCCCTTCTTGAGCGCCGCCATCAGCGAGCCCGTCATCGACTTGTCCGACGACGCCAGCTGCGAGGCCTTGGCAATCGCATGCATCATCTGGGTTCGCACCTGCGCGCTCTGATCCGACAGTCCCTCGGCGAGAACAGCAATCGCCTCGCGACCACCGACCCGCGCCAGAGAGTCGGCAGCGGCCCGTCGGACCTCGACGCGGGCATCATGCATCGCCTTCTTCAAAAGCGGCAGCGCCTGGGGCGGACTCACGTCGGCCAGCGCCGCCACCGCCTGCGCACGAACATTCCAGTCCTCGTCGCCCAAGGCTTGCTCCGCCCAGCTGACACTCCGCTCGGCGAGCACCGCAGGATCACCGTCGCACAGCTTGAGCAGCGCCCCCGCCTCCGCCTGCCGCAGGATGCCGCCTCGCTCGCTCCCCCGCAGCTTTTGCGACAGCTTGGCCGCATCTTGCTTGTCGCCACAGTGACCAATTCCCTGCGCCGCCAAGATCCGCTGCGGCATTCCCGTTCCCGTCGCCCACAGCGTTGTACGCAGCACCGGCTGACCGCCTTGATCTTCGAGCAAGCACAGCGCATGGGCCGCGTTCACTTGCAGCGAGCCCGGCTGCACCGCCACGTCCGAGAGCAGCCCGCGCGCCCGATCGTCGCCGAGTGAGGCCAACAGCGAAGCGACTTTGATCTGGCGCGGATGACTCGGGACTCCCTCGGGCAGAATCTGGAGCAGCTGGCTTTTGGCTTCTCCGTCGCCCACCAGCGCCTTACGTCCCAAAATCTCGACCCGACTCTCATCGGTTGGCTTGCTCTGGGTCAGTCGCGTCGCGATCAGCGTCGTCGCCTTGTCGTCGCCCAGCTCGAGCAGCGCGAGTGCCGCCTGGAGCTGAACCTGGGGAAAGCGCTCTTGCTCAAGCGAGCGTGTGAGCAGCCCACGACCCGCCGGTGCGCCCAATTTGGTCAGCGCCTCACCGACGGAAACCACCACACTCGGATCGCCGCCCTCATCCGCTCGTTGGAGGAGCGCCGCCGTCGCTGTCCGGTTGCCGATCGCGCCCAGCGCACGCGCCGCCTGCGCCTGGACCAGTGGATCGGCATCGTGAAGTCGTCCTTCGAGCAAGCTGCGGTGCCGACTGTCGCGACTGTCTTCCAGCGCCCCAACCGCCTGGCCGCGCACCGCCGGATCGCCGTCGCCGAGGCCCTCCTGCAAGATCCGAAGGGCCAGTGAGCGCAGCGACACCATGTCAAGCGTCTCGACTCTCCTGCCGCCGCGCAGCTTGTCGACGAGCAGATAGCCCCCCAGCGCCACCGCACACAGCGCGAAAGGCAACAGCGCCAAAAGGACGTACCGACGGCGATTCGGAACCGCAACCTTGGGCAGCGACGACAGCGTGAAGTGCTGGTTGAGCCCGGCGGTGGTCTGCTCGCCACGCTGGAGCCGATCGAGATCCTGCGTCAGTTCAGCGACGGAGCCGTAGCGATCCTCGGGAGCCTTGGCGAGCAGCTTGGCCAGAAGCGGCCCGATCGACTCGGGAATCCCCCACTGCTTGGAGTCCGCCGGCAGCGGCGGCACGGTCTTTTGCAGATGCCCGATCAGCACCTCGCCCAGCGTCTCGCCGCCGAACGGCAGGTGCCCAGTACACATCTCGAAAAGAATCACCCCGAGCGCGTACAGATCCGTCCGCACGTCGACCTTGCCACCGTTGATCTGCTCCGGCGCCATGTAAAACGGCGTGCCGACCAGCGTCCCGGTGCGGGTCAGCTTCATCGACTCGCCCTCGACGCCGATGGTCTTGGCAATGCCGAAGTCGACCAGCTTCACCAGCGGCGGCTCCCCAGCCCGCTCGACGAGAAACAGGTTGTCGGGCTTGAGATCTCTGTGAACAATGCCGGCCTGGTGGGCGGTGGTGAGACCGGCGCAGAGCTGACGGAAGATCTGCACTACCTCGCGAAACGGCAGCCGCTGCTTGGACAGCAGGCTCGATAGCGACTGACCGGACAGATGCTCCATCACATAGTAGAGCCGCCCGTCGGTAAGCTCGCCGATGTCGAAGATGTCGATCAGGTTTTGGTGACGGACCCGCGCGATCAGCCGGGCCTCTTGGCGGAAGCGCTCGACAGCTTCCTGGTTGTTCATAATCTCGCGTCGCAGAACCTTGAAGGCGGTGCGATGCCCGAGCGTGCGGTGGTCGGCGGCATAGACCTCGCCCATCCCGCCCTCGCCGAGCAGCTTGGCGATCTTGTAATCGCCGACGATCTGCCCGATCAGGCTGTTAGTCTCCTCGGACATGACGTTCCTTCTCTGCAATGGCGATAAGCGACGCCGCCGCCGTCTGACGAAGCGAGGCGTCGGGAGAAGTCAAAAGCGGCACGAGCTGTCCCTCGGCGGGCTTCGCTCGGGGCCCCAAAGCACCCAGCGCCGCAACGGCCCGGTGGCGATAGTTCTCGTCTTCGACTAGCTTGCGCAGCTCGTCGAGCTGACCGGCCTCCCCGACGCGCGCCAGCGTGATCACCACCAGCGGTCGCAGGGGCGTTGGATGCTGCGGATCGAGCAGGCTTCGCAGCTGCACAAGCGCATCGGCTCGACCCGCCAGGGCCAGATGCTCGAGCGCCTCCAGTGAGTTTTCCGTCGGTGGGTTCACCTGGGCTTGCTCGCGCAGCTGCTTTTCCATCGCAGCGTCGCCTTGTCGAAGCAGCTCACCAACGATGAGAAGCCGCAGCTGCCGTGGCACCGTCATCCCCGGTCGAGCGAGCCGTTCCTTGAGCTTGAACAGTGCCGTCACCGGTGCTTTGCCCGCCTGGGTCAGACTCAGGGCCGCCCACAGCCGAGCCTCGACGGGCAGCGTCTCACTCGCAGCCGCCGCATCGAGCACCGGCTGCGCGTCGGCAGCCCCCAGTCGAAGCCGTACCGCCTGCGCCTCGATCGCCTGCGCACCGACGAACTCCTGCGCCCGCTGCGTGAGCAGCTCGAGCAGCTGACCATCCCCCGGTTTTCCCAGCGCATACGCCGTTGGCAAGAGCTGTCGCAGCGGCACCTCATCCTCGCGCAGAAGCTCGGTAAGCTGCGGCAAAAGCGACCGCCGTCCGACGGTCTCGAGCGCCACCGCCACCGCCCGCTTCTCGACGAGAGAGCCATGCTGGGCAGCGCGCATCGCGGCCACCGCCTTTCCCGGCGGTGAAGTCGGATCGAATACCGGTACTCCGCCGTGCTGACGGCTCGTAACCACCTGCGCACCGACGATGGCGGCGAGCAGTCCCAGCGGAATCAGCCACGTCCAGCGCGCCCGCGGCAGTGGCCGGAGCTTTACGGGCCGCGTCGTCACCGATTGACCGACGCTGGCCTCTTGCCACAGCCCGCGCGCTCCCCACACCACGTCGAGGTCATTTCGCAGCTGCAAGCAGTCGGCATAGCGCTCCTCGGGGAGCTTGGCCAGCGTTCGCAAGATGACGCGATCAAGCCGCCGCACGTCGACGTGTCGCTTCGCCAGCCGCTTCTTCTTCGCCAGCTCCGACGGCATCCCCACGTCATTGAGCAGATGTGCCCCTAACAGCGACGCCAGCGAGTCCCCGTTAAAGGGCCGCTCCCCCGTCACCGACTCGAACAGCATCACCCCAATTGCATAAATGTCGGCCCGCCCGTCGATGTTCTTCGCCGCCTTGATCTGCTCGGGCGACATATACGCCGGCGTGCCCATCATCGCCCCTGCCGCCGTCGCCAGCGCGCCTTTCGGCTGACAATCCGGCCCCGCCTCAGCCTCGGGAAGCTGGTCGTTGCGAATCTTGGCCACCCCAAAGTCGAGCAGCTTGATAAGCGGCATCGTCCCATGCCCATCCACCCGAGGCACCAGCATCACGTTCTCGGGCTTGAGGTCTGTCAAACACAAACTTACATTTCAGACGGCAAATCATAAAATATGGCATGGTAAAGAACTGGTAATCGTTGATATGGGCAGAAATTTATCCGTACAGATGATTACGTTCCGGACAAAGCACTACAAAGGAACTCTTGACAAGGCATGCAAGGTGATCAGGGCTCAAAACAGCGACTCGAGTACACTTGATCCTGTGTCGGTAGCAGCGCAGGATGGATTCACCAAACGCCGTCCCACACTCGACACCTACTGGACACCGGAAAGTTGGCTGCTGCGGTCACCCATATCTTGCGTGATGATTCCGAGTGGAGCCAGCACAAGCGCGGGCCGTGAGTACTCCGATGGGCTGCACCGCGAGGACTATGCCGCCATGACAGGAACCGCGATCGTCGTGACACGGTATTCGTTCGCCAACCTTGACGATGCCAAGCGCGTTCCAGAAGAGAGTTTTCGACGGGATCATGCTTAGATAGGCCCGTAAGACCACGCTTGTTCACTCCGCTGGATCGTGCTAGCAAGGTCCGAGCGGAGGCGATAATTGTCGGCTACAAACGCTCAAAATCCTGAGTTGGTTCGTCAATGGGGTCGATTAGAAACAAGCTACAAGGGGCTGGATGCACTCATCCGCGCAGCCTTCGTCGGCCCTGAAAAGTTTGAGCTTGCTCCTGTTAATGCGTGGGTAGGGCAACTCCACCAGCAATTATCTGAAGATCCCTCCGTCGAGGGCTTCGTAGATATTGATCATACGCTAGCGTCTATCGAGTCGCATTGTGAGCCTTATGAAAAGCGGCGACCCGAGAATCGTCCAAATTGGGTCACGGCTGCGCTCAGGATCGTCCGAGAGATGCGCGAAGCGCTGAAGACTGTTATTCAGGCCAAGAATATCGTTAATACCGTCAAGGTACTTGCCGAATTGTTCCCCTCGCAACCAACTGCCGCTGGAGCGAAATCACAGGCACCTTCGAATTCGACTCCGGCTGTCGTCACGCAGCAGAGAGCGAGGTTATTTATCGGATCTTCCGTCGAAGGGCTGCCCGTTGCAAACCAACTCCAAGCGCTGTTGGAGCACGACGCTGATGTCACGGTTTGGCATCAGGGAGTCTTCAGCCCTTCTAGCGGTTCCCTCGAGAGCTTGGTGGGGATAGCTCCGACGTTTGATTTTGCCGTCCTTGTCTTGACGCCAGACGATGTGGTGACGAAGCGAGACAAGAGCAAGAACGCCCCACGAGACAATGTCTTGTTTGAACTGGGTCTGTTCATCGGAAGCATTGGTCCAGGGCGAACCTATTTTGTTCATCCCCGGGAGGACATGGCGCTGCCATCTGACCTTGCGGGAATTACACCGCTCACCTATGACGCGAATCGGAGCGACGGAAATCTTTGCGCTGCGCTCGGGCCTGCTGCTAATTCGGTCCGATCCAAAGTGGGCCGTCTCGGTCCTCGTCCGAAATAGTGAGGGTGACCCAACGGGGCAGAATCACCGACTACTGGCCCTTCATCCTCTCTTTCTCCGCTCCTCATACGCAGCAATGATGATCGGGACGGCGAGGAGGTCTTTGGGGCGGCCTGCTTCGGCTTTGACTCGGGCCAGCGTCGGCAGGTCTAGCACTCGGAGGTGTAGCGTGTCGGCGGAAATCTCGGTCGTGTGGGGCAGTAGTTCGGCGTAGCCACGCTCGCCGGTCAGCTCGCACAGCACGTCGAGTCGTCCGAGCTTTGTCGAGAGAAGAATGTGACCACGACCGGCCAGATCCGATGCTCGCGGCGGAAGCTTGCGACGGGCGAAATCGGGATAGAAGTGTGCGTCGAGCGAGGCGAGGACCGCCACCAACCGATCGATGTTTTCGGGCGTCCGCTTGTGGACGATGTCGAGGTCAAACGTCGAAATCGGCCCGTCTTGCAGGACAGCAGCGCAACCACCGACGACGATAAACTCGGCACCGGCTTGGCTGAGCGCCTCGAGCAGTTTGCGAAACTCGATGCTGAGCATGGGAAATGGCTGCGGGACTATGCCGCTGGGCGATCCGACTGCGACGACGGCGCGGGGGTCGTTATCGACGCCACATCACGCGCCATTCGGGAACAGTTGTCGAGGTTCTGGAGCGGCGCGTTTTCCTGCATTGCCCAAATCAGCGAGCGATCCACGTCGGCCACCGCCGCCAGCACGAGCGGATGACGCTCGGCGAGAAGGTCGAGCAGATCGGCCAGTTCGGGAACCGCCGCACGATCGACGGGCCGGAACATGTCCTCGACGGACACTCCCAGCTCGACGGGTAGAACGATCGGCGGCTTCTGCATACGTCGAGCCTACCAGCATGCGGTCGCAGATTCCAAGCCGCTCTTTCGCTGGACCAAAAGCCATCGGTGCGCAAGCGTCGGCGTGTTCGCAGTCCATCTGTGAAGCGGCAGAATGCCGATCGGGAACTCCGACAAGAAACCCTGCGGAAAGCCCATCCCAAAACCCGGACGACCATTTTCTCTGTCGAGAAAGCAACATAGAAACGGTTTTGCGGTTTTGGTTCGGGCATGTGGTTTTTCCACATACTCGGGCACAACAAAAAACCTGTGCATGAACCGGGTTTCAGAATCGAGCTTGCGACGGGGTTTCGACGATTTATCGTGCCGGTTTCGTCAGAAACGGATGTTCGTCTCGTTGTCGAACTGCTCGGCGGAATGTGTCACGGCGTGGGTTCTGCCACTCGCGCGGTCGAGCGTGATCAGCTTGTTGTTTTCGTCGAAGAACCACAGCGCCAGACGGAAGAGAACCGCGCTGCCATTCCTCAGGCTGCGAAACCGCCGAGCACGCTCCTCGGAGCGAATCCAGCGCCAGAACCGCACGTCGCGAGAAATGATGTCGGCAATGTCGTTGTCGTCGAGGTCGCGACCATGGCGGACGAGCGGACCTCGGAATATCACGCGCGGGCGACTGCTACCCGTGAAGACGGGACGAATCTCGACGACGTGCGCCTCATCGGGAACGACGACTCGGAACAGCAGCCACACGACCACATCACATCATCGCTGCGAGTTTCCAACAAGGGTGCTCGCTTTCCCCCGATGTGCGCCGCCATCCGATCGGCCAGCGCTTTGCCCTTCGGCACCAATTACATGGCACCAATTACCCGGCATTTATGCTCAAAACAAAATCAAGCAGTTGGATTTTTTCTGACAAACATCCGGGTATTTTGACAATAGCGGCGATGGGAAGCAGTGTGCTCAAACAAAATTTAATCCTGACAGATTCCGGCAGTTTCCTCATTTTCGAGATATTCGATTCTATTGTGCTCAAAACGATTCCAAGAGGTTACGAAGATTACGAAGGGCTGTCCGTTGTTCTGGCCAATTCGGAAGATGCGACTTGTTCAGATTTTCAACAGGTTACGCGATCTCGGAATTTTCGATTGTTTATGCTCAAAATGATTTCAAGGGGTTACAAAGGGCGGTCTGCGGATGTGTTCGATTCAGATGGCGCCGCTTGCGTGGGTTTTGATCGGATGGCTCGGCGATTCGGCAATTCGACCGGCCCGAGTCCGTAGGCCAACCAACCGGGCGACACACCGAGCGCGTTCGCGAGCGCTTCAACGGTTGCGATCGTTGGCATCGAAGCCCCGCTCTCGGTGGACCGTGCGGTAGGATGGGACAGGCCAGCCTTCTCGCTTACCGCTCGCATGGTCATGTCTTTGGCGATGCGCGTGGTGTGGAGTCGCGTCGAAACTCCCTCGCTACGCAGGGCAGTGGGAATACCACCTGCGGCATCGTCGATACCAAACGCCAGGAATGCTGGTGATAGTCCGAGTGCGTCGGCGAGTCGCTCAACGGTATCCAGTCGCGGAACCCTCCGTCGCTGTTCTAGCCCGAGCACAACTGATCCGTCAGCAAGCGACGCTTTCAGCGTCAGAGTCTGCCGATCGTAACCCGCTGTCAGACGTGCCTTTTTGAGTCGGGCAGGTAGGCCCATGTAGAGGGGATTTTTCCGTCCGCGAACCACAGTCCTCGCTAGCATGTGCCGTCAATGAACGACTACTTCGATGACTCAGCCTCAATTTGTCATGAAAAATCTTCCATCAATTGCATAGATAAGGTATCAACAAGTCACGGGCGCTTCTGCCCGCCAAACAAAAAAGGCTCGTCCGTTGGGAAATGGCGAGCCAGCGCCCGCGCCGGACCTCGCCTGCAAGCAACTGTCCGACGCGAACAGGAGAACTCTATGCCGAGTCCTCGTCCCGTGACAAGTGTATCCAGCCGTCAAGTAGTCGATTCACCGTCGAAGCCGCCGCGCACGATGCCTGCCGCGTGTGCCGTGCTCGACCTGACCAAGCCGGGCGAGCGGCGCGTCGAGGCGCTTTTGCGTTGGGCTTCGAC
>Ga0154020_10002458_pt1 | contig 22615 bp, 22 predicted proteins | sample Klosneuvirus_201_FD_109709 | JGI IMG/M metagenome (GOLD analysis project Ga0154020, IMG submission 109709) | Active sludge microbial communities from wastewater, Klosterneuburg, Austria - Klosneuvirus_20160825_MG | ecosystem: Engineered > WWTP > Aerobic digester > Activated sludge | place...
TCAGCTACAGAGTACCCAAGAAAATTATTTCGAAGATGCCCCAGGTGCAACGGCTTGTTTGTATTGGGTGAGGAATACTCCACCATAATCTCCTTACCCAGTTGTTTCGCAATACCGAAAGAAACATCTGAATAAATTGCTTCAAAAACTTTTACCCAAACCGAATCGCTAATGCTTAGGTTAAGAAAGCCCTTTACCACATTGAACTTGCTTACCAGGCCCGAATGTGTTTGCAAATATTCTCCAACTACTCGCGCAGTCTCTTCGGGGTTTTTTTTTGAAATTTTTGTGAGTGGAAAGCAAACCAACGTATGCGATCCTTCAAACTCAATATTGGTGGGTTGTAGCTGAAGCTGATCAACAGATTGATTGAACAGAGCCGTAACGGCCTTTTGTATTTCGGTGCGAAGAGATTGTTCGAGATTCATAGGAGTCGTTAGTCGATAGTCGATAGTAATATGGTCAATAGCAGCTATGGACTATGGACTGAAAAACTATGGACTAAAGGTCAAGGATATAAGCAAACATCAAAGGCGCCACAATAGTCGCATCGCTTTCTACAATAAACTTGGGCGTTTCAATACTAAGTTTTCCCCAGGTAATTTTTTCATTGGGCACTGCACCGGAGTATGATCCATAAGAAGTAGTAGAATCACTAATCTGACAGAAGTAACTCCAGAACGGAACGCCATCGCGCTCTAAATCCTGATGCAACATGGGTACTACGCAAATCGGAAAGTCTCCGGCAATACCACCACCAATCTGAAAGAAGCCAATGCCATGCTCGCCTGCATTGTTGGTGTACCAATCCGCTAGCCAAACCATGTATTCAATTCCACTTTTCATGGTCGATGCTTTCAACTCGCCAGTAAGGACATAGGAAGCAAAAATATTTCCCATCGTACTATCCTCCCAACCCGGTACCACCATGGGCATATTTCTTTCGGCTGCCGCAATCATCCAACTGTTCTTTGGATCAATCTCATAATATTGCTTCAACACGCCACTATTAATCATGCGAAACATAAACTCGTGCGGAAACAAGCGCTCGCCTTTATCTTCAGCATCCTTCCACACTTTAAACAAATGTGATTGCAATCTGCGGAATGCCTCTTCTTCTGGAATACAGGTGTCGGTAACCCGGTTCAAATGATTACCTAATAATTCCCACTCTTGTTCTGGGGTTAAATCCCTATAATTAGGAATCCGCTTGTAGTGCGAGTGCGCCACCAGATTCATTATGTCTTCTTCCAGGTTGGCACCGGTACAAGAAATAATATGCACTTTATCTTGACGAATCATTTCGGCAAAACTGATTCCCAATTCAGCAGTACTCATCGCTCCTGCCAAAGAGACCAACATTTTTTTGCCCTCGGAAATATGCTTTTTATACCCTTTAGCTGCATCCACCAAGGCGGCAGCATTAAAATGAAGGTAATTCTTTTCAATAAATGCGGAGATCGGTCTGTTTTGGCTCATAATCAGTTCAAAATTTGATGCGAAAATACGCATAAGCGGTAAGCCTGCAATGGCTACCTTTCAGGTTTTACTTTATTCATTTCATCGATAGAAAGGGTATTTGGTTTTGAAATTGTCTTAGATTGAAACTATCTTTTCGCTACCTGCATGAAGTCAAAAAAAAGCAATTCATATCGACAGTTCTTTTGCCCGATAGCCCGCTTTCTGGTTTTACTTTTTATTAATTCAGCATTATTTGCACAAGTCTCTGAATTCGAAAAATTCGATTTAGTAAAAGAAGATTCTCCCGTTTTTATTTATGAGCGTTGGATTACTTTTCCCGGTAAGGTTCCGGCCGTTAAAGCACGGGAAGTAAAGAGTGAATTCACCATTTATGCCACCATTCCTGAATTACTTGCCATCCTTCAAGATGAATCACAAATAAAAAGTTGGCAAACTCATGTGGCTGAATTTAAAGTTTTTCCAGTTGACACTGTATATTGGTTCGAGTATTCATACCATGACATACCCTGGCCCGTAAGCGATCAGGATCATTTTCTAAAATACGAAATGATTCAGAAAATTCCAGAGAAAAAAATCTTTATAGCCTTTCAGTCCGCATCAAATCCAAAGCTGGCTCCACTGAAAAGCGGAGTGGCGCGTATGGAGTTGGCGGGAAGTTGGCTCTTTGAACAAATTACTCCAACACAGGCAAAAGTTACCTATCGAATACTCTCCATGCCTAGCAACATACCGCGCATGTTTACCGATCCGGTAGTACGAAGTAATCTCTTGAGCACCATTAAAGCGCTCACCAAATTAGTTGAGGAAAAAAATTAATTAAGAGACCATTACCGGCCTGCTGATAATTGATTTGGCAGAGGCTTCCAGAATTTCAAAGGCACTTTCGGCCGTACGGTTTTCTGTGTCGAGGGTTGGATTTATTTCTACTATTTCCCACGCACACACCCGCACATCCTTACAAAGTTCTGCATTTAGCACTTTTGCCTCCTCTACAGTAAGTCCGTTGGGTACTGGTGTACCCGTGCCTGTGGAGAATCGACTATCAATGCTATCCACATCGAATGAAACATAAATCAGATCACAGTGATCGAGCATTTGCAAAGCCTTTTGAGCAATGGCAGCCGCACCGGCCTTCTTTACATCTTCTACCTCAATAAAATTCATGTTGTATTTATTGATCAGATAATTTTCGGGTTTCTCAAAGTCGCGAACGGAAATAAACACTACGTCTTCGGTCAAAATTTTTGGTCCCGGCATACCCACATTTTTTATCTGCTCCCAATAGTCGAGCGTCTCACCGCGGGGATCATTCACTTTACACTCGAGATTATCAAAACCTAAAGCCATCGCTAACGGCATTCCATGCATATTACCGGAAGGTGTGGTAAAAGGTGTATGCATATCGGCATGCGCGTCAATCCAGATTACACCTAATCGCTTTTTAGGAAAAGCTTTTTTGATGCCCGCCATCGTACCATAGGCGGTCGAGTGATCTCCGGCCATGATTAAAGGAAAATAATCATCAAATATTTGTTCATAGACCTCCAAACATACCCGCTCTTCCATAATTAAAACCCCATCAATAAACTTTGCATAGGCATGTTCCGCACCATCAAAAAGAAGTTCGTTCACATTTTCTACTTCAATGGAATCAACCTTTCTGAAAAAATCAGACTTCAAATCCAGACTGGCAATTTTCACAGCCTCCACACCCAGACTAGCACCGCGGGTACCGGCACCGATTTCGGATTTCACTTCTATAATCTTTATCTCTTTCACAGGAACTGGTAATTAAATCTTTGTACAAATGGAATAACCTAAAAATTGCCAAAAAGGCTTATTTCCTGCCGTCAGAAGTCGGGCAAGGCATGAAGACCCAAGGGGACGGGATTAAAAATCATGCAGGAAATGGGGTTAACCATAGGGTTTTGATGTATTGCAAAGATGGCAAAATTATCACAATATTGCACCTCAATTTTGGTTGATGGTTATTCGTTTATCGTTATCAGTTAAGGATCAAGCCAGCAGCCACCAAACGTATAACGAACTAACGAACAACTAAGTAAATGAAAAGTTACCGCGAGTTGATTGAACAAACCTTTGAATTCCCGCAAAGAGAATTTAAAGTGCGTGATCATGAGTTGCTGTTTAACGATGTTCCCTTGATGGACATCATCAAACAATATGGCACTCCCCTCAAGATAACCTACTTGCCTCGGATCAGTGAAAATATCCGTTTCGCGCAAGCGACTTTTGATAATGCCATTGAGCGTTTCAAATACAATGGCAAATACACCTATTGCTATTGCACCAAATCATCGCACTACGATTTCGTTTTGGAAGAAGCTCTGAATAACGATGTTCACATTGAAACCTCTTCTGCCTTTGACATTCCTATTGTTCGTTCTTTATACGAACGCAACAAAATTTCGAAAGAAACTTATATTCTATGCAACGGCTTTAAAATGCCCAAGTATAAAGAGTATATCACCGACTTACTCAACGATGGATTCAATTGTATTCCAATTCTTGACAACTTAAGTGAAATTGATACGTATGAAAAAAATGTCAATCGCCCTTACCAGGTTGGCATTCGTGTTGCCGCTGACGAAGAACCCAAGTTTGAATTTTATACAAGCCGACTAGGTATCCGCTATAGCGACATTTTACCCTTGTACAAAGAGAAAATTCAACCTAGCAGCAAGGCTTCCCTTAAAATGCTTCACTTCTTTATTAATACCGGCATCAAAGATACCGCGTACTATTGGAGTGAATTAAGTCGGTTCATTTTCAAGTATTGCGAGATGCGAAAAGTGTGCGATACACTTGATTCTATTGATATTGGCGGAGGGTTTCCTATCAAAACCTCGCTCACGTTTCATTACGATTACAAGTACATGATTGAACAGATCGTGGAAAACATCAAATGGATTTGTGAGAAAAACAATGTACCCGTACCCAACATCTTTACTGAGTTTGGAAGTTTTACTGTGGGCGAAAGCGGGGCTGTGCTTTATTCCATGGTAGATCAAAAGTTACAAAATGACAAAGAGTTGTGGTATATGATTGATGGATCTTTCATTACACACCTTCCCGATGTTTGGGGGCTCAATCAAAAATATATTCTCCTTTCTGTAAACAAGTGGGACGACCCGTATCACAAAGTGAATATTGGCGGACTTACTTGTGATAGCCACGATTATTATAATTCAGAAGCGCACACCGGGGAAGTTTTCTTGCCAATGATTACAGACGAAGAGCCCTTGTATATTGGTTTCTTTCATACGGGTGCTTATCAAGAATCGCTGGGAGGATACGGGGGTATTCAACACTGTCTTATTCCGGCTCCTAAGCACGTCTTGATACATCGTAATGAAGATGGAGAAATTACCACAGAACTTTTCGCAGAAGAACAAACCAGCGCAAGCATGATGACGTTGTTAGGATATCAAAATGAACAGGTTATAAAGCAATAACATCATCCCCGCTTAAATCAAAAAAACCAGAACTTAATGTTTCTGGTTTTTTTTGTTTGGTAGCCTGTATACCGCAGGTTACGCGTCTATTATGGTAATCATGTCCTAGCATGATATTTATCATTTTTATCTTTTGATGCCAACCGGTATCTTCCATACATCAATTACCCGCCTATGTTTCACCTAAACTCCAAGCGTTATGAAAATTTATGATAACAAACACATTAAGAATATTGCTTTGCTGGGGGCGCCCAAATCGGGCAAAACACTGCTTGCTGAAGATATGTTATTCGAAGCCGGTATCACGCATCGCAGAGGCACCATTGAAGGGAAAAACACCGTAAGTGATTATCACGAGATTGAACAAGAGCGCGGCAATTCTGTTTTTGCTACTCCTCTTCACACAGAATGGAAAGATTACAAAATAAATATTATTGATACGCCTGGTTTAGATGACTTTGCCGGAGAAATGATTGCTTCGCTACGGGTGGCCGATACCTGCATAATGGCAATTAATGCCCAACATGGATTTGAGGTAGGCAGCGAGCTAGTCTGGAACTATGCTGAACAATTTAATAAGCCAGTAATTCTTGCTATAAATCAGATGGATCATCCAAGAGCAGATTTCGAGAGTTCGCTTCAGTCTCTACAGGCACATCTGGGCACAAAGGTTACGCAAATGCAGTATCCACTCAATCAGGGTACTGACTTTAATGAAATAGTCGATTTATTGAAAATGGTTCTTTACCGGTTTCCAACTGATGGTGGTAAGCCTGAAAAGCTACCGATCCCGGCATCGGAAAAAGAGAAGGCAGATCGCCTACACAATGAACTGGTTGAAAAGGCGGCCGAAAATGATGAGAAATTGATGGAAAAATATTTCGAGAAAGGTACGTTGGATGAAGATGAATTGCGCCAGGGTTTAAAAGAAGGAATGATTCACCACGATGTATTTCCGGTGTTTGTAATGTCGGCAAAAAAAAATATGGGCACAGGGCGTATGATGGGCTTTATCGACAATGTGGCACCCACACCCCGAGAGGCTAAGCCGGAATTGTCAACAGATGGAAAGGAAATTCCTTGCGATCCAAAAAAACCAACGGTTCTATTCGTATTCAAGTCGCATCTTGAGCCCAACTTGGGCAAACTCTCTTTCTTTAAAGTGATTTCTGGTGAAGTGACTACAAACTCAGAACTTGTCAATAGTCAAACCGGAGCGATTGAAAGAATTCATCAATTATTTATTATGGATGGCAAAATCCGAAACGCAGTAGACAAGTTAGTTGCCGGAGACATGGGTGCCACCTTAAAATTAAAAGACACCTACTCCAACCAGACGTTACGTGATAAGAATTATGAAGTAACCATCCAACCGATTGAATTTCCACAACCCCGAATTCGCGTAGCGGTAATGGCAAAGAGCCAAAGTGATAATGAGAAGATTGGGGAGGTACTAAGTAAAATCCATCAGGAAGACCCAACCCTTGAAGTTGAATATTCAAAAGAACTTAAGCAGTTAATCCTGTCAGCGCAAGGCGAATTGCATGTTACGGTCTGCAAATGGCTACTTGAAAATTCATACAAACTGAATGTAGATTTTGACACACCACGTATTTCCTATCGCGAAACCATTCGCAAACCCTCTAGCGCCAGTTATCGTCATAAAAAGCAATCCGGTGGGGCCGGACAGTTTGGTGAAGTCTATATGAAAATTGAACCTTATTATGAAGGAATGCCCGAGCCTGATGAGTTTACTATACGCGGCAAAGAAGTAATTGATCTTGATTGGGGTGGTAAACTGGTTTTCTACAATTGTATTGTAGGCGGTGTTATTGATTCACGTTTTATTCCTTCTATCCTGAAGGGGGTGATGGAAAAAATGGAAGAAGGTCCCATTACGGGTTCGTATGTTCGCGATGTTCGGGTACTGGTACACGATGGCAAGATGCATCCGGTTGATTCCAACGACATCTCATTTAAGATTGCTGGTATGATGGCGTTTAAAGAAGCTTTTATGAAAGCAGAGCCACAACTGCTGGAGCCCATCTATAATCTTGAGGTTCGCGTACCCGAGGAAATGATGGGTGAAGTAATGGGTGACCTTCAAACCCGAAGATCGATGATTATGGGAGTTGACACATTTGGAAACTATCAGGTAATAAAAGCAAAGACCCCGCTGGCGGAATTAGATCGTTATTCTACTTCGCTTCGTTCCTTATCGCAAGGAAGGGCAAGTTTTAGTCAACAATTTGCTGAGTATCAGCCCGTACCTTTCGAAATTCAGCGAAAATTGTCAAAAGAACTCGCGGAAGTAGAAGCTGTTTAAAAAAATACTCCTTACTTTTAAAGTACCTCTAAATAATTTGAGGGTAAGGAAGGTATGAACTTACGAAGGGACTTATTCATGAGTAAGTGGGTTGTAACAATTATTGTTATTCTTCTATGCAGTGGGCATACCCTTGCACAAGATCTTTATTCCGCCAAAGGATACTGGACAGAGATCAATAAGGATAATTATCAGAAAATTCTACAAAAAAAACGTGCTGGTGATACACTGACAGAAAATGAAACTGCCTTCGTAACGGATTACGAAATCTATCTCCAAAATTATTTTCAACGGATGTCGGAGGATGAAAAGTTGAAATTTAACCAAATGAGAGAACAGTGGGACCTTGAGTTGACAAGCGCACCATCATCGGATCTAACTGACTTTGACCTCCGTCCCCGTGATCGACTAACCAATGGCATTTACGGATTATACTACGGAGCCAGTCTTGCCATAATTACTGATATGAATGAAGCCGCAGCCGTTGGTGTGCCATTAATTATGGCGGGTTTATGGCAACTTGGACCTGTTCTTAATCCTAAGAAATATGAAAATATCACCACCAGTACCATTCGGGCTGGAAACACCGGTAAATTTCTTGGACTGGGCTATGGGGCAGCACTTGGATTAACCATATTGGGTGACTCTGAAAATTCAGGTGATCTGGCTCTTGGGTTATCCACGGTTGGCAGTATTTCATTAGGCGAAATTGCGTTTCAAATTCAAAAGAAAAAGAATGTTTCCGATGGCCATGTGGAAATGATGCGGCTTTATGGATTGTTGGGTCCAGTGGTTGGCTTTCTGGGTGTTGCTGCCACTGGTACAGACAATGCAAATCTTTATGGGGCCTCGCTTTTAGGTGGTGGGGTGGCAGGCTTACTTATTGGTAATCAGGCCGCAAAAAAATACAACTACACGTTGGGTGACGTAAAAGTTGTTAGCTCTCTTACTTTGATAACAACCGGATTAGGATTCACCCTTGCCGCAGAAACCATTGATAATGATGAGAACCTGGGCTTATTATTAATTCCAGCCGCCACAGCTATTGCAGGCACCCTTTGGGGGCAACGATCCGTTAGGGGTGTACATCTAACCAAAAAACAAGGAAGTACTATTAATTTAGCCAGCGGAGGATCTGCTCTTATCGGATTAGGCATCGTTGCCATGATCGGCTCAGATTCTCCGGCCGTTTGGATTGGTGTGCCCACTGTTTCGGCCCTTATAGCACATCAATTACTTTTTCATTCTTACAAAAGAAAAAACCTTGCTGGTAATATTAAAATTGGTAGAGAGGGCCGAAGGACTGTAGATCTTTCGATGCGTGTTATGCCCGAGAATTATTTTACCAACAAACAATTATCAGAACGTACCTTTCGCCCAGATGGTCCGTTGGCAAATCCAATTGTAAAATTGAAACTGTCGTTCTAATCCGAACCCTTTCTTTTTAGCTTTTGAAAATTTTTAGTGTTGGCTTAAAATCAAAGTAGCTGCTTCCAGTAGGTTGTTGACTTTGTACTCCGCTTTATTTTCTTCCTCAATTTCATCACCAATTTGTATGGTGCGTATACCTAACTTGCGTGCCGGAATAATATCCCGCCCACGATCACCCACCATCCACGATTGTGTTATATCAACTTTAAAACGCGCGATTGCTTTTTCAAACATTAAGGTACCTGGTTTGCGCGTAAGAGATGCCGTTGCGGTTGGATGGTAGGGCGAAAAATAAAAATGATCTATTTTATTGCCACAAGCCATTTGAAAATATTCATGACATAGGTTCACGTGCTCTTCGGTATAAATACCTTGAGCAATGCCCGACTGATTGGTTACAACTACTAAAAAATAACCTGCTTGCTTTAGTTTTTCTACAGCCGCCAATACCCCGGGTATTATTTCAAAACTCTCTACTGAATAGGTATAGTTCGGATTATCTCTATTGATTACCCCATCTCGATCTAAAAAAACGCATTTATTCATCAAATTTACTGTTTTCGTTTTCCAATGATAAAGCATTCCTGCAATTCAACCAATTTCGTGAATCTTCAACTTTGACAAGATTGTTTCACAGCCACTTTTATTTAGATTTGTTCTTACTGAAACACCCATTCAGTCTTTAACCAGATTACTTTTGAACAACGCTATCGTCATTATACCTACCTATAATGAAAAGGAAAATATCACCCTGATCATTGATACGGTTGTTTCCTTGCCCAAGGATTTTGATATACTGATTGTAGATGACAACTCACCCGATGGCACAGCGGAAATAGTAAAAGATCTTCAGAAGAACTATAACACCAACACGACTAAGCGTTTGCATCTTTTGGAGCGGCCGGGTAAAGCGGGCTTGGGTACCGCCTACATTGAGGGTTTCCGGTATGCCATGCAACATCATTACGAGTTTGTTCTACAAATGGATGCCGACTTTTCGCATAACCCAAAAGACCTGGTGAAACTTTACCTTACCTGCGCGGAATGGGGCAATGATTTAGCAATTGGTTCGCGGTATGCCAGTGGCGTAAATGTTATTAACTGGCCCATGGGCAGGGTGTTGCTTTCCTTTTTTGCCAGCAAGTACGTACAGATTGTTACAGGTATCCCCGTACATGATACCACAGCAGGTTTTGTTTGCTACCGCAGAAAAGTGTTAGAAACTATTCCACTCGATGAAATTAAATTTGTGGGCTATGCTTTTCAGATAGAAATGAAATTTCTGACATGGAAATATGGTTTTAAATTGAACGAAGTCCCCATTGTATTTACAGATCGCACCCGTGGTCAAAGTAAAATGTCGGCCGGTATTTTTAAAGAGGCATTTTTTGGGGTTATTCAAATGACTGTTGAGAGTTGGTTTAAGAAGTATATTCCGACATAAGCAGCCTCCTCAATTTTAATCAAATCGGATAGCCTGAATAGGATTAATGCGGCTAATAAACCGTGTTGGCAAAAGCAGAACAATCCATACAGTAACAAATACAATTACGTTTAGTAAAATTATAGTGCTCCAGCTCCAGGCTATGGGCACATAATCCATGTAATAATCATGCGGGTTAAGCGAAATTATTTTGAAGCGATCTTGCAAAAAGCAAATACCTAAACCCACCAGGTTTCCGAAAAACAATCCTTTCACTATAAGGTTTACACCATTGTATAAAAAAACGGATCGTATCAATTGATTCTGAGCACCCATTGCCTTTAGCATGCCAACCATTTGTGTGCGCTCCATTACTGAAATTAAAATAACAGAAATCATATTAACACAAACAACAATTAATATAACAACCAACAAAATTTTTACCTGACGTTTAATTAAATCAAGCCACTCAAATATCTGAATGTATTTATCTCGCACGGTCTCCATGTACAAATCATAATCGATGGATTGACTTATGCTTCTGGCCGATTCTTCCATAGCGGCCTTGTCAAAGTCAAACTTGTAATTAATTAGTGCAGAGACGCTTGACAAAAATTCGTTATCAACGTCTGGATTATCCTGTATGTCTTCCCTCACCCGCGACCAATATCGGCTAAAATCAGCTCGCCAAAGCTGAAAGGAATTATAGGAAGAAAGATCCAGCTGAACTTCCAAACCGCCTGCCTGCGTGGCCGACCAATCATTTAACCGTTGTACAAGACGAATGTCTCCTATAATTACTTTACTATCGAAATAGTCTGATAGGTTAGTCTCGTAAATACCTGCGACTGTGAGTCTGCGAAAGCGTGGTGGATTCTGAAAAAAGTGAACTACAATGTCATCGCCTGTTCGCGCATTAATCTTGTTGGCTATAACCCGGCTTAGTAATACTTGATTTGAATAGCCTGAATCTGGAAAGTGAATAAAATTACCTTCATGCAGACTTGCTTTGAATTGAGAAATGTCAAAACTACTACCCACCCCTTTAAAGACAATTCCCATCACTTCATCATCGGTTTTTATAAGACCTGCTTTGTGACTGAATTCTTGTACGTGTTTGATGAATGGAAAGGCTGAAGGGTTTTTGTAAATCTCGATGTGGTAATCAAAAGGTTGTTCCTCTACGGCATTACTCATAGTATACTGTGTGATCAACAGATGATTACTGAAACCGTAAATCTTATTTTTAATGGCCGATTGAAAGCCCTGCATGATAAGAAATGAAACAATGGCTGCCGCCAACCCAATAGCGATACTAATCACTGCAATCTTATGAATTACCGATGAAAAGCTATTGCCTTCTGCATGTCGGATCCTTTTTGATATGAAATAAGAAAGATTCAAGGAATCGCTTAATTTTGGATACAATCCTAAAAGTAAAAAGAAATGATCAGGTTATCGGTATTTGTATTTTCCCTTTGCACGATTCTTTCGTGTCAAGCACAAAAGAAGGAAAAGCTCGTGCTTGGCGCGGAGCAACTTACTGAACTTGCCCAACGCCTTAAAGGTAAGCGAGTTGGATTGGTGGTTAACAATACCGCCTTAGTTGGTAAAACACACCTGGCGGATACCTTACAAAGTATAGGAGTTAACCTGGTAAAGATTTTCGGCCCTGAACATGGTTTTCGTGGCGATGCGGCCGATGGTGAGATGGTGAAGGATAGCATCGATCATAAAACCGGTGTTCCAGCTATTTCACTCTATGGAAAAAATAAAAAAGCAACCCCGGATCAATTAAAAGATGTTGATGTACTGGTGTTTGATATTCAGGATGTAGGAGCCCGGTTTTATACCTTCATCAGCACACTGCATTATGTAATGGAAGCTTGTGCAGAAAATAAAAAGCAACTTATTGTATTAGATCGCCCCAATCCAAATGGAAGTTATGTAGACGGGCCCATTCTGCAACCTGAACTCAAATCGTTTGTAGGGATGCATCCAATACCTATCACCCATGGGATGTCTATAGGTGAGTATGCGCAGATGATAAATGGCGAAGGGTGGTTGGAAGGGGGTGTAAAATGTGAGTTGGAAATTGTTAAAATGAAAAACTGGAAACATGATGATGATTATTCACTTCCTGTTAAGCCAAGTCCTAACTTACCCAACGATCAGGCCGTGCGATTATATCCTTCTATCTGTCTATTTGAAGGTACAACAATAAGTTTAGGCCGCGGCACGCAAATGCCATTCTTAGTTTTGGGGAGTCCTGAATTAAAGGATATGCCATTTACATTTACACCTGTGCCCATCAAAGGTATGTCTCTTGAGCCCCCGTTAAAAAACAAATTGTGTTACGGTATGGACTTAAGAGAAGTGAAGGTTGCACGCAAAGTAGATTTGAAATACGTGTTAATGTTTTATAACAGGTATCCTGATAAGGAAAAATTCTTTACGAAATATTTTGATACCCTGGCAGGAACAACAGAATTAAAACAACAGATTAAAGATGGGCTTACCGAAGAGCAAATTCGCACCAGCTGGCAACCGGGACTTACTGAATTTAAAGCCAAGCGCAGCAGATATCTTTTGTATCCTTAAAAAAGAATGCTGGCTGCGGGTAACCAGAATTAATACGTGTCAAAATGTAGTATGACCAAGCAGGAAAAAGTAAATGACATTTTAAAGACGTTGGATAAGCTTTATCCAAAACCAGAGGTACCGCTTCAGCATAAAGATGCATACACACTTCTTATTTCAGTTTTGTTATCCGCGCAATGTACCGATGAGCGTGTCAACAAAACTACACCTGCCCTATTCAAACTTGCCGACAATCCATACGACATGGTGAAATATTCCGTTGAAGAAATTCGGGAAATAATAAAGCCATGTGGCTTAAGCCCGATGAAGTCGAAAGGAATTTATGGACTATCGAAGATTCTTATTGAAAAACATAATGGACAAGTTCCTAATACATTTGAGGATCTTGAAGAATTACCTGCCGTTGGCCACAAAACTGCTTCGGTGGTCATGACGCAGTGGTTTGGTATTCCTGCCTTTCCTGTCGATACACATATTCATCGCCTGGCTTATAGGTGGGGATTAACCAACGGCAAAAATGTAGAACAAACTGAACGTGATTTGAAAAGATTAATTCCCGAAGAGAAATGGAATAAAGCACACTTACAAATAATTTATTATGGCCGTGAGTACTGTCCTGCCCGCGGCCATGTATGGACCGAATGCCCCATTTGCAAAAAATACTTGAGAAAGAGTTTAAAGGATTGAGTTTTCACATCTTTGTAATTAAATGAATCAGCTCCGAATCATATTTATGGGTACGCCTGAGTTTGCCGTATCCAGTCTGGAAACCCTTGTTGAAAATAAATTTCATGTGGTTGCCGTGATCACAGCACCCGACAAACCGCAAGGTCGTGGGCAAAAACTCGCCTTTTCGCCAGTAAAGGAATGTGCAATCAAGCACAACATTCCCGTTCTTCAACCCACCAACCTAAAGTCCCCCGATTTCCTTGCTGAGTTAAAGAGTTATAATGCAAATCTTCAAATCGTAGTTGCCTTTCGCATGCTGCCTGAAGTAGTTTGGTCTATGCCGACCATCGGCACTTTTAATTTACATGCATCCCTGCTTCCACACTACCGCGGTGCAGCACCTATTAACTGGGCAATCATTAATGGTGAGACTGAGACTGGTGTAACCACTTTTTTTCTTAAACATGAAATAGATACGGGAAGTATAATTTATCAGGAGAAGGAATCCATTCATGAGAATGATACGGTAGGCACTTTATATGAGCGCCTCATGAAAAAAGGAGCCCAACTTGTTTTAAAAACAGTTCGAGCTATTGAAACGGGAGATTTTCCATCGATTCCGCAGTCAACTGAACCCGAAATCAAGCATGCGCCAAAGATCTTTAAAGAAACGTGCGAGATAAACTGGAATCAAACTACCAAAAAGATTATTGATTTTGTACGTGGACTTAATCCGTACCCGACTGCGTGGACTAACCTGAATGGGAAGGTGTACAAAGTCCATAGTATAAAGTCGGTAGTCGATAGCCAGCAGTCCACTATCAATGGTGAACTATCGACCATGGACTATGGACAATTAATCACTGATCATAAAACATACTTGCACATTAAAACTGCGGATGGTTGGGTTGCAATCGAAGAATTTCAGCCCGAAGGCAAAAAGCGAATGTCAATTCCAGAGTTCTTTAGAGGAAATAAACTTTAAGCCACATACGCAGGGCCCCAAAAAAAGCGTCTTAAAAAGTGGTAATTTTAGCACGAATCAATAGACATGATTATATCCCTTATTGCAGCACTTGCCAAAAACAGAACAATCGGGAAGAATAACGACTTGCCCTGGCATCTGCCCGATGATATGAAATATTTTATGCAAACGACCAAGGAACATTATGTGATTATGGGTAGAAAAAACTACGAATCCATTCCTGAAAAATTTCGCCCGTTACCAAACCGAACCAATATTGTTGTTACCCGAAGAAAGGATTTTCAAGCACCCAATTGTATTGTCGTTAATTCATTAGAAGATGGATTGACGCTGGGTAGTAATGCAAACCAGCGTGAAATTTTTATCATCGGTGGATCCGATATCTATAAGTTGGGTTTACCTCTGGCTACCAAGCTTTACTTAACCGAGATTGATGCTGTGATAGAAGGAGATACCTATTTCCCATCAATAAACTTGACCGAGTGGCAGGAGGTTTCGCGCAGCCATCATGAATCGGATCCTCGGCATGCGCATGCCTTTGATTTTGTGATTTATGAAAAGAAGTAAACTAAGAGTGTGAGCTAAATTTATAACCCATGGAAGTTCATAAACGTATCCTTGCGATTCTCTATATCATCTCGGGTTCTTTTCAAATCCTGGCTATGATCATACTTTCATCCATACTATCCATCATCATTCCATTTATAATGGAAGAAGCAGGCCCCGAAGGGCAATGGATTTTCGTCTGGATTGTTCCCTTTATCCGATTTATTGCGGTTGGTATTATCATTCTATTTTCCATTCCATCCATTATAGGAGGCATCGGCTTACTCAATCATAAAAAGTGGGCCCTTACCTTGTTGCTTATCCTTGGGTGTTTTAAACTTTTTTCTTTCCCTATTGGCACAGCCATCGGTATCTACACCATTTGGGTATATGCCGAAAATCATAAACTTTCCAATCAAGCATCATGAGCAAACTTTCAGGAAAAGTTATTTGGATAACCGGGGCCTCGTCTGGCATTGGCGAAGCACTCGCATATGAACTGGTAAAGCAAGGCGCCAAATTAATTTTATCTGCTCGAAGAAAGGATGAACTTGAACGGGTAAAAGGAAATTGTCCTGCCGAAGCCCAACCTTTCATCCGTGTTTTACCCTTAGACTTAAGTGAGCCTAACACATTAAAACTATCAGCAGAAGCCGCTATACAACTCTTTGGTCATATTGATATTCTTATTAATAATGGCGGTATCAGTCAGCGCAGTTTGGCTAAAGACACAACGCTTGATGTGGATCGCAGAATTATGGAAGTAGATTATTTTGGATCTCTTGCTTTGACGAAACATATTCTCCCGCACTTCTTAAAAAGAAAGGCCGGTCATTTTGTTACTATTACCAGTGTGATGGGAAAAATCGGTACACCCTATCGTACAGGATACGCAGCGGCTAAACATGCTTTGCATGGATTCTTCGATTCATTACGTGCCGAGCTTTGGAAAGAGAGCAGAAATATCTTTGTTACATTAGTTTGCCCGGGTTGGATCAATACCAACTTGAGTATGGTAGCCTTATTGGGTGATGGTTCTCCTCAAAACAAAAAAGATGACACGCACCAACAAGGCATGCACCCGAACGTGTTCGCCAAAAAACTAATCCGTGCCATCGAGAAAAAGAAACGAGAAGTTTACATTGGTGGAACAAAGGAAGTGTTGGCCATTTATTTAAAGCGTTTTCTGCCGGGTTTGTTTTCAAAGATCGTACGTAATGCGAAGGTAAAGTGAGCTGGTACGAATACCCACTCATTGTATTGGTTGGATTTATTGCTGCCTTTCTTAACACCGTGGGCGGTGGTGGCTCTCTTTTTTCAGTACCGATACTTACGTTTATTGGTTTACCCATTACCATAGCTAATGGCACCAGTCGGGTTGCAATATTCTTCCAGAATATTTTTGCTGTGGGTGGCTTTAAAAGCAAGGGTGTTGAGTTGCCCTGGCCGTATGCAGTTTATCTGGGGGTAGCCTCTTTAGGTGGTGGCATTGTTGGTTCGCTGTTAGCGGCTTCCATGTCTGACGATTTGTTTAAAAAAATCTTTGCTGGTATTATGATCTTCTCGGTTGGGTTAATACTTGCTGATCCGTTTAAAACCAATGGCCATGAAAAACTTTCAGCCCGAGATCAATGGATAGGAGCATTTTGTTTTTTATTTATTGGTGTCTATGGTGGTTTTGTACAGGCAGGTATTGGCTTTTTAGTGATTGGCGTACTAAGTCTGGTTAACAACTTAAGCCTCGTAAAAAGTAACTATGTAAAAGTTTTTGCTGCCATTGTTTATACTGGGGTTTCTGTAATTGTGTTCGCATGGCAGGATAAAATTGATTGGATGGTTGCCGGGGTATTGGCCGTTGGTCACTCCTTAGGGGGTTGGTATGCCAGCCGATGGTCTGTAAAAGCCGGTGAAGTCTGGATTAAGCGAATTCTTATTATTTCAGTTATTGGTATGGCTATTAAACTCTGGTTTTTTTAGTAAGTTACTTTAATGAACAAAAGGCTCACCCTTCGGGAAATTATTCTAGGCAAAGAAAGTTTTATACTTTCTCATACCGAGTTTAAAAGAGCCTTACTTACTGGTCAACTCTGCATCCTTTCGCTTTTTGTGCTGTTGATTTTTTTACTAATAGACATCTACCACCAAATTTATTATAGCAACGCAACACAAGTTGCATTGATCATTATTGTAATCGTATGTTTTATCCTAAACCGTAACCAGAATTACACAGCTTCTAAAATTATACTGGGCATCAGCATTAACCTTACTGTTTTTATTTTCTCAACCGTAGAACCAGAAGGAGTTGGGCTTCACATGCTGTACATCCCAACCAGCCTTGGGGCATTGGCCGCCTTTGGCTATGAAGAACGCTGGAAAAGTTCTATTCTTATTTTGTTACCCGCTACTTTGTTTGGCATATCGCAGGTGACCAATATTGAAATCTTTGATAAGTCTGAACATGTTACAGATTTGAATCAACTCAATCTTATTATTAATTTTTTTAGTTCCCTCATTTCCTCAGTACTGATTATTTACTTCTTAATAAGCCTTAATCATCGATCGGAAACAACTATGCTCGAGCATGAAAAAAGTCTTAACGAAAGCAATAGCGAACTAAGCAAACTAAACGCTGAATTAGACAGATTCGTTTATAGCACATCACACGATTTAATGGCACCCTTAAGTTCGGTAAAGGGTTTGATCAATCTGGCAAAACTCACCGACAACCCAAAGGAGATTCAAGACTGCCTTGTAATGATGCAAGGCCGGATAGAAAACCTGCAGAAATTTATTCGCGATATCTCAGATTACTCACGCAATACACGCACGAGTATTTCATCCCAAACATTCTCGGTTAATAAAGTAATTCGAAACGCTTTAGAGAATCTTCAATTCTATCCTAATGCTGAAAAAATTAATGTAAGGATTGATGTCGCTGCTGACCTACAGATAACCTCTGATTTATCAAGATTCCAGATTATAGTAAGCAATCTGATTTCGAATGCTTTTAAATATTCGGACATATCGAAAGAAAATCAATTTTTAGATGTTAAAGTCGAACTGCATGCTGGAAATTTGGAATTAATCGTTAAGGATAATGGTTTAGGCATCCATAACAAGTATCTCGAAAATATTTTTGAAATGTTTTATCAGGCAAATGAAAAATCGGAAGGTTCAGGCCTTGGTTTGTACATTGTTAAACAAGCCTTAGAAAAATTAAACGGCTCTATTAACGTGACCTCCACATTTGGCGAGGGTACAACCTTTCTGGTATTTCTCCCACTTTTATCAGAAAATAAAATTCTTAAACCAGCATCCCATACGATATGAAATCATTCCTCACTTTACTAATTATCGCATTCTTGGCCGGCTGCCAAACACCAAAGGAACATATGGACCAAGAACGCTACCGTCCGCAAGTTCATTTTACCCCTAAAGTAAATTGGGTTAATGATCCCAACGGGCTAGTCTACTATGAAAACGAATATCATCTCTTCTACCAATACAATCCCTTCGGAACAACCTGGGGGCACATGAGTTGGGGGCATGCTATAAGTAAGGACTTATTGCATTGGGATGAATTGCCGTTGGCATTGGCAGAATATATGGACCCTACAACGGGAGATAGTACTATGATCTTTTCGGGCACTGCGGTGGTTGATAAAAACAATACCAGTGGGTTATGTGCGGGCACCGATTGTCTGGTGGCCATCTATACGTCAAATGTGCATAAAGGCAACCAGGGATTGGTGCAGCACCAAAGTTTAGCCTATAGCGATGATAAAGGTCGCACCTGGACGCGGTATGAGAAGAATCCTATTTTGGATATTCAACGTAAAGATTTTCGCGACCCGAAAGTATTTTGGTATGAACCGCAACAAAAATGGGTAATGGCTCTCGTTATACCGGATTTATTTAAGGTTCAACTTTATCAATCAAAAAATTTATTGCAATGGACCTTGATGAGCGAGTTTGGAAATGCGGGAGATACTACACGCATTTGGGAATGTCCCGATCTTTATGAACTACCTGTCGAAAATAATTCCGACAAATCGAAATGGGTTCTTTCTTTATCAGGCGGACATCCGGCAGGACCGACTTTCGTGGGCATGCAATATTTTGTTGGAGACTTTGACGGAACAAAATTCATCTCTGACCAGGTTGAGCCGCTTTACGTAGAGCATGGTAAAGATTATTATGCTGGTATTGTATTTAACAATGTGAAAGATCGCACTATCATGCTCGGTTGGGTAAACAATTGGACTTATGCCAATTTAATTCCTACAGAGACATGGCGTGGAACATTTTCTATTCCTAGAGAACTATCGTTAATTGAAACTCCGACAGGACTGCGTTTAAAGCAAAAAACGATTTCAGAATTTAAAAATTTGCTTGGTGAAAAAATTACTGACATCAACTCCTTCGAAGGGAAATCGTTTTATCTGGAAGCGGAAATTGCTGACCAAGGTGAAATCCATCTTTTTAAATCAGAGCATCAACAAACCACCATTGGGTATAAGGATGGCAAACTGTTTTTAGATCGTTCGAACTCCGGTAACACTAATTTTCAAAAAGATTTCGCGAGCATCGAATCTGTAGCCATTCAAGAAAAACCTGAAAGGATTGCAATTAAGATTTTGGTTGATGAATCGATTATTGAAATTGTTTCCAACGATGGCTTGTATGCAATTACAGATCAGGTTTTTCCAAACACAGAAAAGACAATCACCGAAATTCTTGGTAATGTCACAATACTAAATGCACGGACTCTTAAGTCAATAGGCAAAAAATGATTACTATTTTGCTTATTCCCATTTACAATCTAGGCACTAACAGGTTCTCTGTGACCAACCCAGGTAAAACGCTTAGTAACGTATTCTGGATTTGTGAATGATGCATTGCCAGAGGGATTGCCACCCGTAACATGAAAATCGGAAAAGGCTGCATTTTGATTCATGTAAATGCCACCCGTAAGATTGAACGAAACAGGCGTAGCTGCCAGCGACATCTCGTCCGCAATCTTCTCCCTTACAGTTGCATTTGTAGTATAGGCTCCACACGAAATAGCTCCGTGCTTCAAAGCCATCTCTTTCGCTAAGGAAATAGATTGATCTGTATTTTTTGTTTTGATCAATAAAATGATTGGTCCAAATAATTCTTTGCTGAAGATTTCTTTCTTCGAGGCATCTACTTCTAAAACGATAGGTGTTGCTACTCGTGCATTCTTAAACATAGGATTTTCGAATGTGCGCGATTTAAGCCATACTTTGTCACCCAGTTTTTCAACCTCGGCAATTCGCTCACTCGTCTTTTTATTTTGAATGGCCCCTAATACATAGGGTCCTGCTTTCGGGTTATCAACAAGACTATTGATTTGCCCCACGAGCTTTTCTGCTATCTGATCAAATGAAACGTTACCAGCCGGTGAATTAATTCCTGCCTCAGGGATATAAAAGTTCTGAGGCGCGGTACACATTTGTCCGCTGTAAAGGTTCACCGAAAAGGCAAGATTAGCGGCAGCTTTATCGATATCCGCAACAGAATCAAGAATGACTGAATTAACTCCGGTTTTTTCAGTGAAAACAACTTTGCCTGGCAATGCCTCCAAGTAAGAACCAAAAGTAGAATTACCCGTAAAGTCGATGAGTTTAACTTCGGGGTGTTCAGCCAATTCTTTTGTAATCATGGCATCAAATGTATCAGGCGCGAGTTGGCAAATATTCGGATCTAAATTATTAGCACTTAATACTTTTTGAATTTCAGCTACGACAATAGCAATTGGAAGAATAGATCCTGGATGCGGTTTTACGATCACCGGATTTCCAGTCATCAAACTTCCGTAAATACCTGTTACAGAATTCCAGGTGGGGAACGTAGAGCAACCTACTACCAACGAAATGCCTTTTGGCACGGCCCTCCATTCCTTATTAAGTTGAATATTGTATTTACCCATCGGTTTATCCCAAAGTGCCTTGGCGGGAAAGCGATTCAACTCTTCATAGCCAGCCGCTATTGCTTCCAACGCTCTATCTGCTGCATGCGGTCCTGAAGCTTGAAAGGCCATCATAAACCATTGGCCCGTGGTATGCATGGTTGCGTAGGCGATTTCATAAAACCGGCTGCGTATTCCTTCCAACGATTCCATCAAAATACCAGCACGTAAATCTGCACTTGTCTTCCGCCATTGAGGAAACGCCTTGGATGCATGGCTTACTAATGTATTGACAGAAAAGGATGGATAGGTTACCCGCAATGATTCCTGAAAGTAGGGTGATTCTTCTTGACCAATCCAGCCTTCTTCTCCGGTTTGTTTTAGTTCGCTAAATTTTGAACCACGCATGGCCTTAAATTTTGCCAACCCATCCGCATCTGCCGTTTCACCATAAATGGCGGGTGAAGGTTGCTCTGGAAATGCCGCATAAAAAGTACGGGCATGCAAAGCCTCCATAGCTTTATTTAAAGTGGGCTTATGTTTTTCGAATAATGTCATATCAAATTATTTTATAACTTCGCTTCTTAGTCCTTTCGAACCATCCATGAATCCGCTAACAAAGTCATTCCAATCATAGGCTATCACTAATAAGAACATAGTCAGCATCCCTAAAAGAAAAGTCCTGATATCTCGTTTTGTAATGTTTTTCATATTCATGATTAAAAACCTTTTGGTCTACTGTTGTGCTCCGAACACGCGCTTCAATAATTCAGTTGTTCGCGCAACCGGATCTTGACGGATATTTTTCTCTTCTTTAGCAATCATCGTAAACAAGCCTTGCATGGCCAGCTCGGTGGCATACTCATTTAAATCTGGATTTACTTTTTGAACTAAGGGAATACTATTGTATCGCGTAACCAAATCCTTATAATATTTCGTAGCACTTACCTTATCCAACGAGGTTTGAATAACGGGACTAAATTTTTCTTTGAGTTGCGGGCTAGTTGTTCTTTTGAGATATTGTGTGGCTGCATCTGGCTCACCTTTAAGAATAGCCCAGGCATCATCAATCGTCATTTGTTTTATCGCTGCAATAAAAATTGGTTTTGCTTCTTTGGCTGCATCTTCCGCACCTCGGTTTAAAGTCATTATAAACTTATCTACTTCGCCACCTAAACCAATTTGCCGAAGGCGATCCTCCACTTTCTTTACATCGGGCGGAAACGGAATTTTTATTTCCGGATTTTTAAAATATCCATCCGTAATTGAGACTAAATCCGAACCCTTCGATATGCCTACAATCAAGGCCTCCTTGAGTCCCTCACCCACTTCATTGGCCGTAAGGGGTTTGCTCCCACCTATGGCTTTGTTCGCATCCGAAAGCGCCTGATTGATCTGAGCCGAAGTACAAGCTCCTAAAATAATAGAAATGCCTAAAATGATTCTTTTCATTCGCTTAAAGTTGAAGCGAAGGTAGGAAAAAGTATGCGCAGACGAACACTTAATTTCATCACTCTGTGTATTTGTTATATGAATCCCTAACGGTATTTTGCAAACCATTCTATTAGGAGCAGAAATTAAATTTAAAACTGAATTCGTGAAAAAAGTACTTGCCGAACTAATCAGCATTGGGGATGAGATTCTATACGGCCAAATTGTAGATACCAATAGCCAATGGATGAGCGTAGAATTGGACAAGATTGGTATTAAGGTAATTCGCAAAACTACCGTTGGCGATTTGGAA
>Ga0154020_10002461_pt1 | contig 22611 bp, 15 predicted proteins | sample Klosneuvirus_201_FD_109709 | JGI IMG/M metagenome (GOLD analysis project Ga0154020, IMG submission 109709) | Active sludge microbial communities from wastewater, Klosterneuburg, Austria - Klosneuvirus_20160825_MG | ecosystem: Engineered > WWTP > Aerobic digester > Activated sludge | place...
ATCCAAAACGTGCGTGCCCAACCGGCAAATCCCGGCAACCTGCACCTGAAAATCGAACAGGCGTACCAAATGGTGTTCCGTAGGGGCGACCCGCGCGGTCGCCCGGAATCAGACGACCTACAGTGGTTTCCTGCCCAGTTAAATTTTGAAATGGAGTTCCGGGAATACCCATCGCCGTACATCGGTATCCGCGCCGCCGGGCGCAGCTACATCACCGACGTGCGCCTGGACACGATCGTCCGCCCGCGCGACATACACCCCGAACGCCCGGTACTGCAGGCGCCTACGGCCAACACCCGCGCCGATTCAGCCTGGTCCCGCTGGCGCGACCTGTCGCCGCTGAGCACAAAAGAAACCGGCACATACGTTTGGCTCGACAGCCTCGGCGACTCTCCGGGCGTCAAAGGGTTTTCCAATCTGATGGACGTGTTGGTTACCGGGCTTCTGCCGCTCGGAAACACGCCGGCGAGCCTCGACTTTCGCCGGCTGCTCCGATTCAACGAATACGAAGGCGTCCGGCTGGGTATCGGACTGACGACCATGCGCGCACACCCGCTGCTGCCTCCGCGCCGCCTCGAACTGGGCATCAATGCCGGCTACGGTTTCCGGGACAAAAACATGAAATATGGCGGCTACGCCCTTTGGCGCGTCGTGCGTACCGGGCGTGCAAGTTTGCGCCTGGACTGGAGCCGCGATTTGTGGGAGCCGGGCGCCCCCTACGAAATTCCGCCAACAGCGTTTTTTGACCGCAGCCTGTACGCCCGCCGCATGGACCGGGTGGACGAGTTTACTGCTGCCCTCGGCAGCCATATCGGGCGGTACCTGTTTGTAGAGGGTAGTTTCCGCAAGCAGGATTTGAGGCCGGGTTATGCCTACCGGTACGGCTCTGCCGACGCAGGTTTCTCGGAAACCTTCCGGTTTACAGAGGCTACGTTTTCCCTGCGCTATTCCAACGGCGAGCGAAAAAGTGCGTTTTTTTCCAGCGATGTGGGCACCACGCAGCGGCTGCCCGTCGTCGAACTGGCCTACACCCGGGGTTGGCGCGGGCTGTGGGACGGCGGCTACGATTACGAGCGCTGGACGGCGGTGGTGTACCATGCATTTTTCCTTGGCAAACTGGGGCGCACGCGCTGGCGGGTGGAGGCGGGCGTGGCTTCTGCTGATGCGCCGTTGGCCAAACTGTTTACCCTGAACCAGACCGGCAAGAGTGTGTGGAATGTGTTCGTGTTGCCCAACACCTTCCAGGCGCTTCCCGACACGGTGTTTTTGTCCGACCGCTTCGTCAACCTGTACCTCGCCCAGGAAGTCGGCCCTGTTTTTTACCGCGCCAAACACTCGGCGCCCGCCCTGACCCTGCTCCAGAACATCGCCTGGGGCGACCTGCGCCGGCCCGACCTGCACCACGATCTCGGTTTTCGGACAGCTGCCACGGCGTTGTTTGAATCGGGGGTGCAGTTGGATAACCTCCTGCGGTTCAACTACCTGAATGTGGCCTACCTCGGTATCGGCGGAGCGGTATTTTACCGCTGGGGCGGCTTGCAGGCAGAGCAGTGGCGGGACAACCTGTCATTCCGCGCAACGATGCGTTTTTCGCTATAACCGGCGCATCCAACTCAAAACTCTAAACTCAAAACTCTAAACTGGTTTCACCGGCACGGCCACACCCAGTCCGACAGCGGGAATCCTTTGCCTTGAAACGAAAAATGCCACCACTCGGTGCGGATACCCCGCAGCCCTTCCGTCTCGAGCACACGGCGCAACAGGCGGCGGTTGGCCAGCACTTGAGCCGGCAACCTGGTATTGTCGAAGTGGGCTTCCGGGCCGAAAAAATCATAGGGTGTGCCCATATCCAGTTCGTTGCCCCGGGCATCCACGAGGGTAAGGTCCACGGCCGCCCCGCGCGAGTGCATGGAGCCTTTTTTGGGCGGGGTCACATAGTCGGGGTTGGGTACCTTGTCCCAGAGGCGCTGCTGGTAGGGACGTGGGCGGTAGCAGTCGAAAAGTTTGAGGCCAAGTCCATCCCGTTGAAGATTTTTTTGGGCGCGCAGCAGGGCTTCGGCGGTCTCGGGACGCAGGTAGCAGCGGCCGCAGTCGTAGATTTGGGCCTTGGTAAAATTGTTTGCCGTGGCGTAACGAATGTCGAGCCGGATGCTCGGGTCGAGGTGCTGAATGTCCACGAAGTTCCCGGCAGCATTTTGGCGTGCCTGCGGCTTTTTGGTCGTGGAGGTATTTTTTTGTCCCTGACAAAAGGGCGTGGCCGCAAAAAAAGTAACGAAAATCAACAGGAGGAGGCGCATGGCACAAAGGTGCTGATGTTTGATAAACTTAAACCCGGAGAACGGCGTTTTAGGGCGGTAAATGACACAACCCCTAAAGAAACAAACAACATGCGCACCTACTTTTTCATGGCAATATTGATATTCAAAGGGCTGTACTCGGCAGCTCAGGGTACGCCCTACCCCGGGCAGCCGGCTACCGGGCCGGGCGGCGCGGAATACGAACACCGCTCGGTCGCTTTTTACGATTCTGCGGCGCGTGCCGACGGCTTTTGGCTGTTTGAGCCTAGCGATCCGCGGCCCGACTCTGCCGAGGTGGTTGTGTTTTTGCACGGATACGGCGCCTACAACCCCGTGGCCTACGGCAAATGGATCAAACATTTGGTGGCCAAGGGAAACATCGTGATCTATCCGCGTTACCAGAAAAACCTGCTCACGCCCCGCCCCGACGTATTTCCGGCGAATGCCGCCAAGGGTATCCGCGATGCTTTGGCCCTGCTGCAAACCGGGCACCACGTGCGCCCGCGCACCGACAAGGTGGCCTACATCGGGCACTCGTACGGCGGCGTTATCGCTGCCAACCTCGGCGTTCATTGGGAAAAACTTCGTATTCCGCAGCCAAGTGCCATGCTCCTGTGCGAACCCGGTTCCGGGCCGCTCAAGGGCGCCCGCTTGGGCAACTACGCCGGGCTGCCGGCCGACCTGAACCTGATCGTAATTGTCGGGGAGGACGACTATGTGGTGGGGCACGAATTCGGCCAGTTGGTGTTCGAGACCGCCGTCAACACGCCCAACCGCAACCTTGTGCTCCAGCGCCGCGACACCGACGGGCACCGCTGGGTGCTGGCTACCCATTCCGAACCGTACTGCTACGACCTCGACTTCGATACCGGCGTACGCAACTACACGACACGCCGGGTATTTCAAACCTCCCGCCTGAACGAGGTGGACTTCAACTGCTACTGGAAACTCGGCGACGCGCTCATCGGCTATACCCGCCAGGGCCTGTACGGAGATGTGGCTTTCGGCAATACATCGCAGCAACGATTTTTGGGCAAATGGGCTGACGGAAAAGCAATCCGCCCGCTGGAAGTGTTTTTGCCGCGTGCGGGGACGGGGGCAGCATCTGCTGTAGGGGTTTCCAGGAAATGACGGGTTAATCAATTTTCACAGCTCCTTCCGCAGCCGTGCCACGGAAATATTGAGCTGTTCGCGGTACTTGGCCACGGTGCGCCGCGCGATGTTGTAGCCTTTTTTAAGCAACAGCGACTTGAGTTTTTCGTCGGAGAGCGGGCGGCGTTTGTTTTCGTCCTTGATGAGGTCGGTCAGGATTTTTTTCACCTCAAGGGTTGACACCTCTTCGCCGTCCTGATTTTGCAGGCTTTCGGAGAAAAACTCCTTGAGGCGTTTGGTGCCGAACTCCGTTTGCACGTATTTGGAATTGGCCACGCGCGACACGGTGGAAATGTCCAGTCCCGTGGCATCGGCAATGTCCTTGAGGATCATGGGCCGGATTTTTTTCTGATCGCCGCTCAGGAAGAACTCATGCTGGTGGTCGAGGATAGCGCCCATGGTGAGCATCATGGTTTGTTGCCGTTGTTTGATGGCATCAATAAACCACCTGGCGCTGTCAATTTTTTGTTTGATGAACAAGATCGTCTCTTTTTCCTTTCGGGAGGGACGGCGTCCGTTTCGCCCGGAGTGGAAGGCGCGCAGGAGTTCGCGGTACTGGTCGTTGATGCGAAGGTCGGGGGCGTTGCGGGCGTTCAGCGTGAGGTCGAGTTCGCCGTCGCGGTTGGTCACCAGGTAGTCGGGCAGGATGTAGTTGACGGCGCGGTCGTTCCGGGAAGCAAATCCACTGGCAGGTTTGGGGTTCAATTTGAGCACTTCGTCCACCGCAGCCTTGAGGTCTTCCTCGTCGAGGTTGAGGTGGCGCGCCAGTTTGGTGTAGTGCTTTTTGGTAAACTCGTCGAAGTACTCGTCAATGATGCGGATAGCGACCTTGATGGCTAATTTATCCTCGTAAGGCACCACCTCGTCATCGTATTTGAGTTTGTTCCGGAGCTGTAACAGGAGGCTTTCTCGCAGGTCACGTGCGCCGATTCCAGGTGGATCGAACTGTTGAATAAGCACCATAAGGCGCTCTATTTCGGCCTCGTCGGTTTGGATATTTTGGCTGAAGAGCAGGTCATCCACCATTGCGCCGAGGTCGCGGCGCAAGTAACCGTCGTCGTCAATGGAGCCGATAATCTGCATGGCAATGGCGTGCTCGCGCTCGTCTTTGAGGCGGATGAGGCCCAGTTGTTGCTCCAGAGATTCGTGGAAGGTATTCTCGAAGGCGATGGGAATAGTTTTTTCCTCTTCGCTGCTGTTGTGGTCTTCGCCGCGGGTTTTGTAGGTGCCGGGATCGTCCTCGATGAAATCCATGAGGTAGTCATCCAGTTCCACATCGTCTTCCCGAATGCTGGGCGTGTCGTCCACGTCGGCGTAGTCGTCGGCGGTGTCGCGGTCTATTTCATCAATTTGGTCGCCTGTTTCGGCAGCCTGTTCGTCCTTGGTGTCCTCCTGAGCAAAGTAGTCCAGATCACTTTCCTCAATTTCCATACTGCTTTCCATCAGGTCTGCCGTGTCGTCGCCCTCTTCCAACGCTGGATTAGCCTCCAGTTCCTCCTGAATGCGCTGTTCCAGGGTAGCTGTAGGTATTTGCAACAGTTTCATCAACTGAATCTGCTGCGGCGAGAGCTTTTGTTGGAGTTTATGGCTTAAGGTCTGTTTGGTACCAATCAGCGCCATACGCAAGTTCGGATAAGTGTGATTAAAAGTCTTCGGTGTTCGATCGTATGCCCCCCTAAAAATGTCGGCAAGGCGCTATATCGGTTTCGGATCAAACGGCCCTTACAAATAGGGGGCCAAAATTACCGGAAAATTCCCGGGCTTGTTCTACTAACTGACCCTTGTCTTTTAAAACGAGACGTAACTATTTGTTTTTCTTTCATTTAAAAGTTACTAACAGGAATTTACAGGGGTGTATTTTTTTTAAAAAAAGTAGCATTTTTAGTAAAAACGAGGGCCATTCCAAAGCGTTGGAATGGCCCTCCTGTTTCCATATTAACGGAACGATTGGCTCGTTACTGCTTCACAACTTTCAGCGTGGCGCCGGTTCCCCCCGCCAGCAACCGTACTGCGTATGCTCCGATGGGCAGGCCTTGCAGGTCGAGATCGAGTTGGTTTTCGCCTTCCGGCAATGTCCAGGCGCCTTGCTGCACCGAGCGGCCCAGCAGATCGCTCACGACGACCTGAACTGATCCACTTTGGGGCATCGTGAACGAAAGCCGTACAGCGCCCGTCGTCGGATTCGGCGCGGCGGTGAGTTGCATGGCAGCGGCGCCGGGCGCGTCGGTATCCACCATAAGACTGCGGTTGCCGACGGCAAACCAGCGGCCCCAATCGTGTCCGTTCACCACCAGGAATGCCGAGGCGCCCGTACCCTGGATGCGGTTAGTTGCCACGGGGCGCTGGTACAGGTTGCGGATACTGCCGTTGGTGCGCTGAAAGATCACCTCACCGTCAATCTTGGTGTAGCTGGGCCAGCCCAGTTCACCGTTATTGAACACGAGATAGTCCACGTCGCCCGACTGGATGTTGGCGCCCAGAAGGTGGTAGCGGCTTTCGACCCCGTCAAAAAAGTCGAAAGCGATTACAAACGGAGCAGTTTGAGCAAAAACCGGGTTAAGTACACTGGATTTTGGCGGCAACCCGCTGAATAACTTGGAAATGAATGGTGTCTGCCCGGCAAAGTTGTCATTTTCCCAAAAACGCATAAAACCAATGTCCCAGTAGCTCAAGTCTTCGCCCGAGCCGTTGTCCAGTTCATTGAACGCGTCGTACATCAGGTACTCGCCGGAATAGTCGAACTCGAGTGCATCCGCGTAGCGCACCTCTCCGGTGGTCTGGCCGGTGGTGTAGGTCGGGTTGTAGAGGAAAAATGTCTGGGAATTTCCCAACGGATCGCCAAGGTCTTCTATCACGATCCGGTTGTCCTCCACATTTGTCAATGCGGCAATGAAACGACCATCCTTGGAAATAGCGACACTGCGCCATACCGGGTTGAAACTGATGGTGTCGAATTGCCAGACAAAACCGCCCGGGTTGTTGTAAATCAGGTCTACGCCGATGATATGCCCTTCGGCAGTGCAGAACACGATCTGCAGACCGTTGTCCGACACGCTGGGGCGGCTGATTACAGTACTGCCCGTAGCAGTATACAGGTTGCCGATCAGGGTCCCGCCGTCGAGGAAGAGATCAACTTTGTTTCCGACATTGTTGGTACAAGCGACTACGCCGATGCCTGGGTTTTGGTTCAGCACGCCGAAATAGTCGCCACCCTGGTTGCCTACGATGCCGACAGTGGTGAACGCCCCGGCAGCGGCATTGGCCACGGTGCTGCCGTACAGGTCGTTAGCGGCCTGAATGACAGCCAAACGGCAGTCCACAAACTTGCTGGATTTCACCAAATAATCTCTCAGCGCTTTGTAATACACTTTTTCAGCCACGGCCCTGCCCACAGCAGGATTGGTCGCGAAAAGATAAAATGCCCGGTTGGGAATACCGGAGTTGATGTGCACACCCCCGTTGTCCTGGGTTCCCTGGTATTGCTCGCTGACCTGCTTGGGCTGGGAGGGCGAGCCGTTGTTCGGAAACTGCAAATCGCGCAGGCAGTTGTTGGGGGTGGCGCCGGCCTTCACCACATCCTCGCCGATCTTCCAGTTCAGGGTGTCAATGCACACGGCAAACACGTCGGCGAAGGATTCATTGAGCGCGCCACTTTCGTACTCGTACTCCAGGTTGGCGCTATTTTCAATCACACCGTGGGTCATTTCGTGGCCACCCACGTCGAGACCGCGTGCGAGTTCGAAGAATGTAGCATCGCCGTTGCCATACCACATGGCCGCGCCATTCCAGAAGGCGTTGCCCATGGAAGTGCCGTTGGATTCCGACACGTTGAACAGCGAAATGATATTGCCGCCGGTGCCGTCAATGGAGTTGCGACCGTGTTTGGCGAGGTAGTATTTGTAACTTTCAATGGCATTCCAATGCGTGCTCACGGCGTTCTTGTTGCCAAAAACCAGGGAACCGGAAGAGACCAGGGAATACTTGAACGTGCTCTGCACCTCGGGCGAAGTATTTTGAGCGTCCAGCGTAATGATCACGCCTACCGGATTGCTGGGCATTTGCGACGCCCCGGTGTTGAACATGGGCTGGCCGGCGTCTTCGAGGTAGTTGGTCACGCCGTCCATCCAGGCGCCAAACGATCGGCTCACGTTTTTCAGGTCGAGACCGGAAGCCGTGACCGGGCCGCCCAATGTGACAGCCGGAGCGGGATGTTCGTGGCCGGCACCATGATCGCCGCCGCCAATGGAACAGGTATGGTCGAAATGGTGGATGATCTCGCCGGTGCGGGCATCCACAAAGAAAACCTTGCGGTGCAGCAGATCGGAGTAGATGACAATGTGCCACGCGAGGCGTTCGGCGTCGAGGTCGTGCCGGTGGTGGTACACGACCAGATCGGCTTGCGACTCCTTGCCGCCTACGAGCCGGCGGTCTTCGTCATTCCAGTCGGTCTTCACCGTACCGATTTGCTGCACGACGCGCTGTACGGCGGTTTCAGCCGAAATGGACGGCTCGATGGAGGCCACACGCGGGGTGGGAAAATAACGCCCGTTCAGCAGCTCGAAAATGCCGTTTTTGGTGTGTGCGATCAATTCACTGCCGTAGACGGGTACACCCTGGAACACCTGTTCCATCCGCACGTGCCAGTTGCCCAGTTCATCCTGGTCGGCGTGCCGGACGACAAACTCCAGTTCCGGTTGTGCAATTCCGACAGGCTGGAGGCTGGCCAGATACTCGAGCGCGCGCACACCAACAGGCCTCGACGCATCGGCATTTTGGGCGGCTGCAGTACTGCCCCGAAAGAAAATGGGCAGGCCGTTTTCGCCGCGCACCGTTTCGACAGCATCGGCGGCGAGGGGGCCCGGTACTGCCAGTGGACCGATGGGCTGGTACTCGGCACGCGGCAAACCGAAGGGGTTTTCCCCGGGCGGAACGGCGGATTTGCGTGGCCACGGTTTCAGTTTGAGTTGGTCCGCTGTGGGCAGCGGCCCTTTAGGCGGTGGGGTAGTTTTGGCGCTTTGTGCTGCGGCTTGTTGCAGGGCAAAGGCGGCCAGAAATACCAAAAGCAAGATTTTTTTCATAGGTAACCGATTTTTGTTAAATGAACTAAGCGGGTTGATCGAATATATGGTGGGGCGCTAAGGTCGGACTTTTTCCTGTTTGGTCAAGACTCGGACAACGAGCCGGATAGATTTTCGTTTTTGAAAAAACGTAACAACTTAGGCCTCCCCCTCGTAGGGTATGATTTCACCACAGATTCCACAGATTCACACAGATTTTCTACAGATGAATCTGTGTGAATCTGTGGAATCTGTGGTGAAAATGCTTCGCATTAAGCAAGGCTAAGTAGTTACGAAAAAACTATAAATCATTGGCAACCATGTATCGCACAAACATAATCTTCTTCATCGCCGGCCTCTTGTCGGCCTCGGCCTGCGTTCAAAACGCAGACAAACAAACTACCCAAATCCTGCTTGATTATTTCCACCCAGTAGCCGCTGCCGACACACTCGTGTTTGAGGTGGAACAGGAAGAAGGGCAGGCGCCTGCCATCGGCGACACGATCCCGAACGCGCTGTTTTTCACTGTACTGGACTCCGCACTGCTGAGCGAAATCAACTACATAGCCGACTCGGCGAACGCCGTGGTGCTGGCGCGCCGGCGTTTCCCGCTGAGCACAGACGTGGAAGCCTGCCTCGTGGATATCCGGCAGTTTTGGTTTCAGCACCAGTCGCTGCTGCTGTACGACAGCCGGAAAAAAGCATTCACGGGCCGCGTCACGGTGGCCGAATGGTACGGCGGCGACGGCGGACAAATCCTGACCGGTTGTTGGCTGGTGGACCACGACCGCGACGGCCGGCGCGACCTCGTCCGCCGAGAAATCCACCACACCCTGCGCCCGGACGACAACGGGGAAGCCATTGACGAGACGTACGAAGCGGCCATGCTGCTGGTCTGGCGGGATGGCCGCTTTGTGGAGCAGCCGCTGTCGGACACGATGCTGGTGGTGAAACGGTACCCGATTCGGTCGTTTTGGTGAGCCGCCCTATCTTCGCGCCGCTTAGAGCGTGGCACTGAATTCTATACACGCTCCCAACTACCCGTCCATGCGCATTCTACCCGCATTGCTGCTCCTTTTTCTGACCAACTGCACGCACCGTATGCAACCTACGTTTACCATCCCATTCGAGTCGAACCCCAACCAGACGCTCCTGTATGCCGAGGCCATCGCCTGTTACGAAAAAATGGCCGTGGCCTATCCCGGCATGTTTCAACTGACGCCCGTCGGCAGCACCGACAGCGGCCACCCGCTGCACGTGGCGGTATTGTCGAAAAACGGTGAGTTCGACCCGGAGAAAATCCGACAATCGGGCAAGCGCATCCTGCTCATCAACAACGGCATCCACCCCGGCGAACCGGAGGGTATTGACGCCACCATCCTGCTCCTGCGCGACCTGCTGAGCAAGCCCGAGCGCCAGAACGTGCTCGACCACCTCGTGCTTGTCGTGATCCCCGTGTACAACGTGGACGGCTGCCTCAACCGCGGCTCCCACAGCCGGGCCAACCAGGTAGGCCCCGAGGCCTATGGTTTCCGCGGCAACGCCCGCAACTACGACCTCAACCGCGATTTCGTGAAATGCGACTCCCGCAACGCCCGCACGTTCAACCACATTTTCAGGACCTGGCTGCCCGATATTTTTATTGACAACCACACCAGCAACGGCGCCGACTACGCCTACACGATGACCCTCATTGCCACCCAACACAACAAACTGGAGGCGCCACTCGGCGATTTTTTACAAAATACCATGCTGCCCGATCTCTACGCCCGCATGGAAAAACGCGATTGGGAAATGATCCCGTACGTGGATAGTCCCGGCGAAACACCCGACTCGGGCATTGCCGGTTTTTGCGACTACGGGCGTTTTTCCACCGGCTATGCAGCGTTCTGGAACACCATCGGGTTCATGCCCGAAACACACATGCTCAAACCTTTCGCCGACCGGCTTCACAGCACGCTGGCGTTCATGGAGGAGTCCATCCAGTTTATTCACCAGCACCACGTTGCACTGGGTACCGCCCGCGCCGAGGCGTTCGAGCGCACGCGCACCAAATCCGAATTCGTGCTCGACTGGCGCATGGACCGCGACACCCGCGATTCACTGCGTTTCAAAGGCTACGCCGCCAAATACAAACCCTCCGAGGTGTCGGGCTTGCCGCGCCTCTGGTACGACCGCTCCGAACCCTACGAAAAAACCATCCCGTACTACAACACCTTCGTGCCCTCGGTGACGGTGGCCAAACCCGTGGCTTACCTCATTCCGCAGGCCTGGGAAAACGTGCTCAGTCGCCTCGAAAACAACGGCGTACAACTGCACCGCCTCCGCGAGGACGTGACCGTGGACGTGGAAATGTACACCATCGGCGCGTTCAAAAACCGCGACGCCTGGGAGGGCCACTACTACCACAACAACGTGCAGGTGGACAAACAAACCCGCAAGCAGACGTACTACAAGGGCGACTATGTGGTGTTCACCGACCAGATCGCCAACCGCTACCTGCTGGAAACACTGGAGCCGCACGCGCCCGACTCCTGGTTTGCCTGGAATTTTTTCGACCCGATCCTCATGCAAAAGGAGTACTTCTCGGCGTACGTGTTCGAAGACCTGGCCGCTGAATTTTTGAAAGAAAACCCGGCTGTACGTGCGGAACTGGAGGAGAAGAAAAAAGCCGATCCGGAATTTGCAGGCAGCGCTATCAAGCAACTGGACTGGGTGTACCGCAAATCGCCGTGGTACGAACCCATGCACCGGTTGTATCCGGTGGGGCGGTTGATGGGGAAAACGGTGTTGCCGATTTGACATTCCCTTAACAACCTGAAGTTAAACCACCTCAACTGTTCCCCGTCCAAAGCCGCATCATAACCAACCCACACACTTGTTACAATTATGAAAAAGCACCTGTTTTTCCTCCTGCTCCCGCTGTTCATGCTCGCTTTCGCCGCTTCGGTTCAAGCCCAGCAAACACCCGCCGCCGATAAGGCCGAAGACGTACGCGACCGCAAGGAAGATGTACGTGACCGCAAAGAAAACCGACGCGACCGCCGTGAGGACGTCCGCGACCGCAAGGAAGACCGCCGCGACAAACGCGAAGACGTGCGCGACGCCAAGCACGACGGCGGCAAACTGGATAAACTCGAAGACAAGCGCGATGCCCGCGAAGACGTGCGCGACACCCGCGAAGACAAGCGCGACAAACGCGAGGACGTGCGCGACCGCAAGGAAAACAAACGCGACCGCCGCGAAGACCGCCGGGACAAGAAAAATTAATGGCTATCCGCCTTTAGGAAGGGCGGGGACATTCCCCCGCCTTAGGTGATACAGACGGAATTAAGCCTTTTATGTCGTAGGGGCGGGGCTTGTCCCCGCCCGGCTCACTGGCGGCATAATAATATCGCCTCATCAAAACGAGCCGTGAACGGGGCTTACGGTGCAAAAGCCGTTCGCCCCGTTTATTTTTGCGTGTCAATCCGCTCGTATGGTCAAATTTTTTCCGCTCCTGCTCGCTCTGCTCGCCCTCGTCGCCGGCACACCACCGCCGACTGAGCCACCCGGCACCACCACCATCCCCCCCTCGCCCCAGCGCTCCGGCGACCCTGAAGCCGGATACCGGTACTTGCTATATGGCGACATGGTTGGGCATGGCATCCCGTTGGCACTTTTCCGGAAAATGTACCCCAACAACAATCCCGACGACCTGGGACGGGCGGGCGACAGCCAGGGGATTCCATTCGTTTTCAACGTGGTGGAAACAGCCAACGGTGTAAAAGTGGTGGCGCCCACTTGCCTGACCTGCCATGCCGAAAAACTCAACGGCCAACTCCTTGTCGGACTCGGCAACAACACCACCGACCACACCCGCGAGCAGTCGGCCACATTTCGCGCATCCGACATGGCCTTGCAGGTAGGCTACGGAAAAAACTCCCCCGAATGGGAGGCCTACCATCCCCTCAGCCGGGGCTACAAAGCCGTGGGGCCGTACATCCGCACCGCCGTGCGCGGCCCCAACCCGGCCGACAAAATTTTTGCCGCACTTGCCACCCACCGCAAAGCCGACGACCTCAGCTGGCTCGACGAGCCGCAATTCGCAGTGCCCACCGAAGTCGTGCCCACCGATGTGCCCGCCTGGTGGTTGCTCAAGAAGAAAAACGCCCTGTACTACAATGCCCTCGGCAGGGGCGACTTTGCCCGCTTAGCCTCCGCGTCGGGTATGCTCACGATGACCGACAGCACAGAAGCCCGCCACGTGGACGAGCGTATGGTGGATGTAATCGCCTGGATCCGCACGCTGGAACCGCCCCGCTACCCGTTTCCGGTGGATGCCGAACGGGCTGCACAGGGGCAGGTAATTTTTGAAAAAACCTGCTCAAAGTGCCACGGCACCTACGGCAAAACGCCTACCTACCCCAACCGGGTAGTCGAACTCGCTACCATCGGCACCGACCCCTTGCTGGCGGAACTGTATCAGAAATACCCTGAATACCACAACTGGTACAATGCCAGTTGGTACGCCCAGGGCCCGCACAAAGCCGAACTCCTGCCCACCGACGGCTACATCGCCCCGCCGCTCGACGGGGTGTGGGCCACAGCCCCCTACCTGCACAACGGTTCGGTGCCCACCATCGAAGACCTGCTGAACAGCCCGCAGCGTCCCGCTTTCTGGAAACGAACCTTCGACAACAGCGATTACGACCCCGCCAAAATCGGCTGGCACTACACCGTGGAAACCTTGCAAAAGCAAAAGGATACCTACGACACCACCCTGCCCGGTTACGGAAACGGCGGCCACACCTTCGGCGACAAACTTAACCCGGATGAGCGCCGGGCGGTTGTGGAGTATTTGAAAACGTTGTGAGGGAGTATGTGTCCCGGAACTCCGTTCCGGGTAGGGTCACTATACAAACACCCGGAATGGAGTTCCGGGACACATGCTAAGCGGAAACTCTACATTTGCCCTGCGACTACTGTCAAATAAACGATCCTGCTTCATGATAAAAAATCTGTTTGGCATCCTCCTGTTCGGTGCGCTTTTACTACCTGCCTGCCGGAAAAAAGATACCACCGTGCTCATCCAAACCAGGATGGGCGACATCTCGGTGAAACTGTACGACGAGACCCCTCAACACCGGGACAATTTCCTGAAGTTGGCGGGGGAAGGCTTCTTCGACAGCCTGTTGTTCCACCGGGTGATTCCCGACTTCATGATTCAGGGCGGCGATCCGAACTCGAAACAGGCCCCACCCGGCACCATGCTCGGCGGCGGCGGCCCCGGTTATACCATCCCGGCGGAAATTCGATTCCCGCACGTGCGCGGCGCGTTGGCGGCGGCCCGTTTGCCCGATCAGGCGAACCCGCAACGGCAGTCGAACGGCAGTCAGTTTTTTCTCGTGTTGGGCACACCACAAACAGACGAGTCGCTCGACCAGTGGGAGCATCGCCTCGGCACCAAATACAGCCCCGAATGGCGGGCACTGTACAAGGCTAAAGGCGGTACGCCCCAACTCGACAACCAGTACACGGTATTCGGGGAAATCGTCGCCGGCCTCGATGTGCTCGACCGCATTGCCGCCGTACCCCGCGACGCCAATGACCGCCCCCTGGACGACCTCCGCATGACCAGTGTGCGGGCAGACCGATGATGCTCGTGCGGTGTATTTCCACCACAGATTCACACAGATTTTCACAGATTATTTTTGAAAAATCTGTGAAAATCTGTGTGAATCTGTGGTGCCTTTTCGCGGTTGTTTAACACTTAAAAACACGGAATTTCGATGCGCCAACACGTCGAACAACTCGCGGCCATGGCCCGCAAACCGATCCGCACGATCCTCGGGCTTATGTCCGGCACTTCGCTGGACGGCCTCGACGTGGCGCTTTGCACCGTCGAAGGCTTCGGGATGCACACCAGGGTTCGCGTGACGCATTTCGTGACGATGCCCTACGACACCGGTTTCCGAAAGGAAATTCGACGGGTTTTTGCCCAGCCGGCCATAGATTTTCAGCACCTGGTGTTGCTGAACGTGGTCGTAGCCGAGCGGCACGCTGCCCTCGTGAACGAGGCACTTGCCTCGTGGGGCGTTTTGCCGGAGGCGGTGGACCTCATCGCCAGCCACGGGCAAACGGTGTTCCACGCTCCCCGGCAATTTCACGGCCTGCCCGGCTACCCCAACGCCACCCTTCAGATCGGCGACGGCGACCACATTGCCCGCCGGACGGGCATCATCACCGTAAGCGATTTCCGGCAAAAACACCTGGCTGCCGGCGGCGAAGGTGCTCCTCTGGCCCTGTATGGCGATTACCTGCTTTTTTCCCGGCCCGGCGAAGACCGTTTCCTGCTCAATATCGGCGGCATCGCCAACTTCACGTTCCTGCCCGGCGACGGCGACCCCGCCAAGGTATTCGCCACCGACACCGGCCCCGGCAACACCCTGCTGGATGCCGCCACCCGCCGTTTTTTCGACCAGCCTTTCGATGCTGATGCCCTGCTGGCCCGACCCGGCCGCGTAGATGCCGCACTATTGAGCCAACTAAAAAGTCACCCTTACTTCGCCCTACCCTACCCCGCCTCTACCGGGCCGGAACAGTTTGACCTCGACTGGGTGCTCGCGCAGGCGACGCCTGACGCACAAAACTCCGACCTGTTCGCGCACAACCTGTTGGCTACATTGGCCCGCCTTACCGCCGACACCGTTGCTGCGGGCATCCTGCGCGTACCGCCTACGACATCCAATCGGGCTGTATTCCTGAGCGGAGGCGGTGCGCACAACCCGCTGCTGGTAGAACACCTGCACCACAACCTTTCTGATTGGGCCATGACGGGCATGGAAGCGCTCGGCCTGTCGGGCGATGCCAAAGAGGCCGTGCTTTTTGCCGTTTTGGCCAACGAAACCGTGGCGGGACAAGCAGAACCGACGAGCCGGCTGGGCGGCCTGCCCCTGGTGGGTATGGGGAAAATATCGTTCCCGGCTTGACCGGGAGATCGGCTCGCGCAGCGTCCATTTTTGTCAAAATTGAAAACAATGATAAATTCTTGCTGAATTGCAGGAATTATTGAGCCATTTTCACAGCCGAAAACAGCACACCATTTCAAACTTGTTCTATTTATGAAAAAATCGCTACTCTTTTCCCTGTTGCTCCTGCTTGCCGGGAGCCTGATGGCCCAAACCTACTACGTCAAGTCCAACGCCACGGGCGCCAACAACGGCAGTTCCTGGCTGGATGCCTACACATCCTTGTCGGACGCCCTCACAGCCGCCGCTACCGGCCAGGTTTGGGTAGCGGCCGGCACGTACAAACCCGCAGCCGTTCCGGCCAATTCCTCATTCAAACTGAATGCCGGCGTGGCACTTTACGGCGGCTTTAACGGTACGGAAAATACCCTGTCGGCGCGCAACCCAGTAACCAACGTGACCATCCTGAGTGGGGACCAGACCGGGGACGACATCGTGGGCAACTACGCCTCCAACCGCACCGACAACGCCCTGCACGTTGTCGAAGTAGTGGCCACCGCCAACCCGAATGACCGGGCCATCGTGGACGGGTTTACCATTTCGGGCGGTCAAACACTCGTGGGCGCGGCCAGTCCCGACCTTAGCCGCCGCGGCGGCGGTATCCTGACTACGTCCAAACTGACGGTGCAAAACTGCCGCCTCACCGACAACTACGCCGACACCGGCGGCGCCCTGGCGGCGTTGGATGCAGCAGCCGGCGGCCTTGACGTGTACAACTGTGCGTTTGACAGAAACGGCACTGCCCTGCTCGGTGCCGGCATTTACATGCGCAATTTGTCGGGCGGCAGCACGATACGGCGCTGTGTTTTTTCGGAAAACAAAGCAATTCGTGGCTCGCTGTACGTCATCGCGTCGGCCAACATGGTGGTGGACAGCTGCCAGTTTTTGAACAACGACGCAGGCCCTAACCCCTGCGCCGGTATGTACACCTGGCAAACAACCTTCTCCCTCACCAACTCGACCTTCATCGGCAACCGTGCCAACGACTATGCCGGCATGTACAACGACGGGCGCGAAGGGGTGTTTCCGTTCACGATTGACAACTGCCTGTTCGACGACAACGTGGCGATAGACCCTGTTAACACGGGCAACCAGGCCACCGGCGGTGCTATCTTCAACGCCACGACTACCTCCACCATCAAGAACAGTATTTTTCGAAACAATGCCGCCCACTTGGGCGGGGCCATATACATAAGCGCCTATGTCGGCGGCAACAAAAACTACATCGAGAACTGCCTGTTCGAAGACAACCGCGTGGCACCCGGCGCCAACACCGGCGCTGCCCGGGGCGGTAGTGTATATGGTCTTAAAGCCCGATACGAGGTACTGAACAGTACTTTCAAACGCGGCAATGCCGCGAATACCGGCGCGCACCTGCATCACCAGGACTCTGCCCTTTTCCTGTACAAGGGATGCCGGTTCGAAGGCGGGTCGGCTACGTTCGGTGGTTCGTCCACCAATTACAACCCCGGTACCCTGGGCACGTATGAAAACTGTGATTTCCTCGGCAATACCGCGGTCACCAGCGGTGGCGCGGCATCGGTTGGTTTCACAGCCAATGTCACGTTCAAGAACTGCAAAGTCGAGGGCAACTCCGCCCGATTCGGCGGCGGACTTTTTTTGCAAAACACCAACTCGAAAATTACAGTGCAGGATTGTAACATATCTGCCAACTCGGCGGCAGCCACGGGCGGCGGGATCAACTTTAGCGCCGGCGGCAGCATGCTCGTGGAAAACACATCCTTCCAGACCAACTCGGCCGGCACATCCGGATCCTCCGATAGCGGCATTGGCGGCGCTATGGGTATTTCCGACGATACGTTCAATGTCGGCAATATCATGATCCGCAACTCGTCGTTCCTGTACAATTTTGCCAAGGATCAGGGCGCCGGCCTGAATATTTCCAACTACAACACCACGCTGGTAAACTGCCTGTTCGCAGGTAACCAAAACCAAAGTACGACGACTGGAGCCGGCGGCGCCGTCATCAACAACGCTTCGCTTACCGCCTCGCCGCTAATTGCCATCAACTGCACTTTTACCGAAAACGTAGCCCCAATCGGTGGCGGCATCGCTCAATGGCAGGACACGCTCGGCGGCACGGCTACGCTCACGCTTCAAAACTGTATCCTGTACGGCAATCTCGGCAAGGACTACGAAAAAGAAGCCGGCAACCCCACGGTCACGTCCAACGGCGGAAACCTGAATGGCGACGGTACGCTCGCAGCCGTGCTGATCAACACGAACGATCAGGTTGGCGCAGACCCGCTGTTTGTGGACCCGACCAGTCTGGACTACCACTTGCAAGCCGGCAGCCCCTGCATTGACAAGGGTATCGCCGCCGGCGCACCAACCACCGACCTGCTCGGCAACCCCCGCTCCGGTATTCCCGACCAGGGCTGCTACGAGTTCATAACCATCGGCACCAACCAGCCCGGGGCAAAAGTCCAGCCGCTGAGCCTGTCGCCCAACCCGGCCGTTCACCACACGCTCATCCGGCTGGACGACGAATGGGCCGGACAAGTGCAGGTATCAGTCATTGGTCAGAACGGTGCGCAAGTCCGCACATTCACGGCCTACAAGACTTCGGGCAACTGGACGCAGTCCGTGGACATGCGCGACCTGCCCGCCGGCATCTATGCCGTACAGGTGCAATCAGATACGAAGCGCTACAAAGGGCTTCTGGTGAAACAGTAAAATTCACCCCCTCCGCGACATTAACAGCAACACGGAGAACACGGATTTTTGCAGATGCCCGCGGATTTTTTTAAATCTGCGGGCATCCTTTAAAATCTGAACATTCATGTACCAACTGTTGGCGTAAGGCATGTCCAACTCAAAACTCAAAACCCAAAACTCAAAACTGAAAAAATGAAACCCATCCGCTGCCTCCTCGTGGACGACGAAGAACTCGCCCGCGCCTTACTCCAGAACTACATCGGGCGGCTGCCCAATCTGGAGGTGGCTGCATCGTGCGCCAACCCGCTCGAGGCGATGAGCGTGCTCCAGCAGCAAACGATTGACCTGCTTTTCCTCGATATCCAGATGCCGGAACTGACCGGCATTGAGTTCCTGCGCACGCTGACGCACAAGCCCCTGGTGATTTTCACGACGGCCTACTCCGAGTTCGCCCTTGATGGCTATGCGCTCGACGTGACCGATTACCTGCTCAAACCGTTTTCCTTCGAACGTTTTCTGCAGGCGGTGAATAAGGCCGTAACAATGCTTCAGGCCCGCGCTGGAAACAACTCCGCACCCAAAGAACCGGAGATGCCCGTCAAAGACTACCTCCTCGTGAAAGCCGACCATAAAGTACACCGCATCAAACTGGACGACATTCGCTACATTCAGAGCATGCGGGAATACGTGGCCTATCACACCGCCGCAGGGCGCCTGCTCTCGCTCAATTCCCTGAAAAATCTGGAGGAAGAACTGCCGCCCGAACGCTTCATCCGCATTCACAAATCCTACATCGTGGCGATTGACAAGATTGACACCCTCGAAGGCAACCTCGTGCACGTGGGCAAAGAAAAACTGCCCATCGGGGCAAACTACCGGGAAGCGGTGGTACGGAGGGTGTTTTGAGGTTTTCAAAACCCCAGCACCGCCACTACCGGGTAGTGGTCGGAAATCGGATTGCGCGGCACGCGGCAGTCGTACACCTTCAGGGTGGGGTCGGCCAGCACGTAGTCAATACGCAGGAAAGGGATGGCGCCGCCAAAGGTGGTACCCAGCCCGGAGCCTTTTTCGCGATACGTGTCGGTGAGGCCCTCGGCCAGCAGGTCGTACACGTAGGAATTGGGCGTGTCGTTGAAGTCGCCGCACAGGATGACCGGGTAGGGGCTGGCGGCCATCAGGTCGCGCAGGGTAGCGGCCTGACCGGCGCGGATGCTGGTGGCGCCGCCCACCTTACGCAGCACCCGGGTGATGTCGCGCCAGGTCTGCTCGTCCTGCAGATCGGAGTCCTTGATGACCCGCTGGGTATCGGAGGTCACCTTGTTCGACTGAAGGTGCACGTTGTACACCCGCACGGTGCGTTTCCCGATTTTCAGATCGGCCCAGATGGACACGTTTTCCGGCTGACCGAAAGGCAATTGCCCGCCACGCAGCACCGGGTAGCGGCTGAGGATGGCGTTGCCGGAGCGGTTAAGGTCGAAAACATGCGGCAGTCCAAGTTGCGGGCCGAGTGCCCGGAAAAACTTGCGCCCGGTTTCCTGCACGCACAGGATGTCGGGTTCGCCGTTTTCTTTTAAAAATTGGATGTAGTTGCTGAAAATGCCGCCCCACTCCTCGTCTTCGAGGTTGATGCCGCGGAACAGTCCACCGAGGTTGTGCGTGGCGATGGTAACGGCGCTTTCGGGCGCGGCATTTTTCCCAAAATTCAGGCCAACGAACGCCGTGACGTGCTGCCAGCCGAACACCAGCATGCCAACGTGGTAGAGCGCAAAGCGGTTGAGCCGGAACGCCCACACCCCGAGCAGCGCCACATTGGCCAGCAAAAACCACGGAAAAGCCGTGCCGAAAAAGGCCGCCCAACGAAAAAGCGCGGGGTTGATGTAGGGCGACAGGTAGGACAAAAATGTGCCCACGATAACCGCAGCGCTCAGGATTTTTACGAAGTGTTTCAGCAGGTACTTGATCATGTTTTCGAGGCCTTATTTCTTGCTGGCGTTGTACAGGAATTCTTTTTCCTCGGCGCTCAGGCTCTCGTAGCCGCCGGCTTTTATTTTGTCCAGAATGGCGTCCAATTGCTGTTGGTACGATGGCGCATCCTGTGGCGCCCGCCCACCCCGGGTGGCCGTGAACGGGCCGCCGGCATGGGCTTTTTGTGGCTTGCGTTTGACGGGGCCTCCACTGCCTGTAAACCACCCGGACACATAATCCAGCAAGCGGTTCACCGGCTCGGCCAGGTCGTGGCCGTCGCGCAGGCGGTACACGAAAAAGCAGCCCATGGCGAAGCCGCCGAGGTGCGCCAAGTGCCCGCCGGAGTTGTATTTGTTGGCTACTCCGATGAGGTCGAACAGTAGCAGCACGAGCACGATGTACTTCACTTTCACATCGCCCAGCAGGAACAGCCGCACGCGGTAATCGGGCGCCATCACCATGGCTGCGCCGCCAAGGGCCATCACGGCGCCGGAAGCGCCCAAGGCATACGCGCCGATGTACGGCAGCACATTGGCCGAAACCATGAACGTGAAGCCGCCGACCAGGCCGCCCAGCAGGTAGATGGGCAAAACGCGCCGGTCGCCCACCAGATCGCCCACGATCACGCCGAAGAGGTACAGGAAGATGATGTTGTTCAGCACGTGCCAGAAGTTTTCGTGCAAAAACATGTGGGTAAACGGCGACCAGAGCTGGAACACCAGATCGCGCACGGAAGCCGGCATACACAGCCAGTGCAGCCCTTCCTGCAGGGCGTCAGGGGCATTTTCCGCCCCCTTGGCGATCAGGAGAAACAGGTAAACGATGTTGACGAGGATAAATATTCCGAAGTTCACGATGACCAACCGCGTCACCATATTCCCGATCCGGAAGGTGTGCCGGATGTCGTCCCATATTGATTTAAAAAGTGCCATTTGTGTAAGTTTTGGGTTTTGAGTTTTGGGTTTTGAGTTGGAGTCTTCGGAGAAACTCTAAACTCGAAACTCAATACTCAAAACTGACGAACGGCCGCAAAAGTACCGCTGTGCGGCCAAAGTAGGGGTATACAATTCACTCCACCTCTTGCGCCTGCACATAAAAATTCTCGTCCACCTGAAAATCCTTTGCCTTCAAGCGTTTGACTGGCGTGGTTTGCCATTCGGTCGTCGGGTAAATGAAATCGAACCGATCGCGCGCGAGGGTCACTTTCACCGGCATATCGAAGCCCGGCACGCAGTTAGCCCAGCGGTAGTCGAGTTTGCCTTTGTTGATCCGGTATTCCAGCGCGGGAATACGGATGTCGCGCAGGTATTGGTCGAAGGTTTTTTGCAGGTTTTTGCCGGAATGGCGGATGATATACGCCTCGATCTGGGCGCCGTCCACGGTCTGATGGAAAAAATCGCGGTTCAGGCCGCGCAGGATGTCGCGCCATTTTTTGTCGTCGTTCACGATCTGGCGGATGGTGTGGAGCATGTTGCCGCCCTTGGGGTACATGTCGCCGGAGCCTTCCGAGTTTACGCCGTACACGCCCACGATGGGTTGCTTGTTGTAAATGCCGGAACGGGTGCCCCGGATGTACTCGGCGCCGGCGTCCTTGCCGAAATGGTACTCGGTGTACAAGCCCTCGCTGTAGTTGGTAAAACTCTCATGCACCCACATATCGGCGATGTCGCGGTAGGTGATGTTGTTGGCAAACCACTCGTGGCCCGACTCGTGTATGATGATGAAATCCCACTTTTCGCCCCAGCCGGTTCCGGAAAGGTCGCGCCCGAGGTAGCCGTTCCTGTAGCGGTTGCCGTAGGTGACCGAACTCTGGTGTTCCATGCCGAGGTAGGGCACTTCCACGAGTTTGTAGCCGTCTTCGTAAAACGGATACGGCCCGAACCAGTGCTCGAACGCCCGGAGCATGCCCTTCACCTGCTGAAACTGTGCTTTGGCTTTTTCGAGGTTTTCAGGCAAAACGTAGTAGTCCAGCGTGAGCACGCCTTTTTCGCCCTGAAGCGTATCGGCAAAATGTTCGTACACGGCGATGTTGACGTTCACGCCGTAGTTGTTTATCGGGTTGGACACGTGCCACTCGAAGGTGCGGGTGCTGTCGGCATTGACGGTGGTGCTGCGCAGGCGACCGTTGGACACGTCCATCAACGGCTCGGGCACGGTGACGCGAATCGTCTGGGAGTCCGGCTCGTCGTAGGCGTGGTCCTTGCAGGGCCACCACACGCTGGCGCCGAGGCCCTGGCAGGAAGTGGCGGCAAACGTACGCCCCTGTGCATCTTTGTCCCAACTAAATCCGCCGTCCCAAGGGGCTTTCCGGGCCTTGCGCGGTTTACCGGCGTAGGTCAGGGTGACGATCTCCCGGGCGCCGGGTTTTTGTACTTTTTTCAGGTCAATGAGGTAAGCATTCGTACCGATTCGGCGGACGTCAAGTATTTTGCCGTCCTGTTCCGCCTGCTC
>Ga0154020_10002462_pt1 | contig 22606 bp, 16 predicted proteins | sample Klosneuvirus_201_FD_109709 | JGI IMG/M metagenome (GOLD analysis project Ga0154020, IMG submission 109709) | Active sludge microbial communities from wastewater, Klosterneuburg, Austria - Klosneuvirus_20160825_MG | ecosystem: Engineered > WWTP > Aerobic digester > Activated sludge | place...
ACCTTCGATCCTTCTACCAGTATTCCTATTCTGGAGCCAAACATGCCATGGATAATCGGCTTTTCAATATTTGGTCCGGTAGTGAGTGAGTTCACTCCGGATATGGATCGCAGATTTTCAGTTAAGGTCCCATTTTTGGAAAGATTGAGTTCAGTGCGATTGATTTTTTCATGTGGAGCGACCGGCCTTTTATTTGATTTGGCCTGTATGTTCACCTGGTCCAACTGCCTCACATGATGTTCCAAAGCGATATCTAATTGTATTACCCCTTTGTCCACTGTGATCTTTCGGATTATTTCTTCACAATCGATATGTGTAACCTTTAGTGTGATGGTGCCAGGGCATACATTCCTAATGATATAGTTTCCCAGGCTATCTGTTAGTGACCCCTGATCTGTGCCCATGATAATAATAGAGGATAACTCAAGTCCTGACCTATCATGTTCGTCATAGATCCGACCTCTTATAGTTGACTCGCAGGACTGTGCAGTTAGTCCCTCCATAGATCCAAATAATATGAGGATAATTAATACTCTCTTCAACATATAAATTCTGATGCGGCGAAGATAGTAATTGTTACATTGTTGCAATAAATTATTAATTTTGAGACCATAAATAAATATAATGCTCCCCGAAAGTATCCTAGACAGGCATAAGCTAAGGAAGACTTCAATCAGGCTGGCTTTGTTGCGATACTTGAGTAATAAGCATAGGGCTGTAAGCCAATCTGAATTGGAAGATTATTTTAAGGCAGAAAACCGGGTGACTATCTATCGAGTATTGAAAGATTTTGAAAGGAAAGGTATGATCCACAGGGTGCTACATACAGAGCAGGGAAATTTATTTGCGCTCTGTCGGGATTGTCATCATTTGACAGCGCATCCGGAAGAGCACGCACACTTCAAGTGTACCGATTGTAGTAAGGTATATTGTATGCCTAAAGTAAAATTACCTTCATTATCTCTGCCAAATGGTTTTGTGCCAAAAGTCTTCGTATATCATATACTTGGTACATGCAATCATTGTAGCCAAGCTTCCTAAACAACTGTAACCTTTGTGAATTGTTATACCTTTGAAAAATTGGTTTTTTTAATATGAATACTAATGAGCTTTTAGATAAATCTTTAGATCTGCAGTGGTTGACACCTGAAGAAGGTGTATTTCTCTTTGAAAATGCGCCAACAGCGCAACTAATGGATACTGGCAACCAGCTTCGGCAATACCATGTACCAGGTGACACAGTCACCTGGATCATAGACCGGAATTCAAATACGACCAATGTGTGCGTAGCTAATTGTAAGTTTTGCAATTTTTATAGAGTACCTGGCCATCCTGAGCAATATATTACCTCTATCGAAGAATATAAAGTTAAGATTGATGAGCTCTTTGAGTTAGGTGGCGACCAATTGCTGTTACAAGGGGGACATCACCCTGCACTCGGATTACAGTTTTACGTTGATTTGTTTCGGGAACTGAAATCTTTGTATCCCACCTTAAAGCTGCACGCTCTCGGACCACCTGAAATAGCACATATTGCTAAGTTGGATAAGCTTACCCATCATGAAGTATTGTCGCGTCTTAAGGAGGCAGGCCTGGATTCATTACCAGGAGCAGGAGCGGAGATATTGTCCGATAGAGTTCGCAGGCTGATAAGCAAGGGCAAGTGCGGTGGGCAAGAATGGTTGGATGTGATGCGCGCGGCCCATCAGATAGGGCTCACTACTAGTGCCACCATGATGTTTGGTCACGTTGAGACCAACCTGGAACGAATGGAGCATTTTGCCGCACTCCGACAGGTCCAGTCTGAAAAACCATCTGGGGCAAAGGGATTCTTGGCATTTATACCCTGGCCTTTCCAGGATGAATCCACTATGCTCCGCAAACTAAAGCGAGCCCGCAATAATTGTACGGGTGATGAATATCTTCGTATGATAGCTATGAGCAGAATTATGCTACCTAATGTAGTGAATGTGCAAGCTTCTTGGTTGACAGTAGGTAAGAAGGTAGGACAGTTGAGTCTGCACTCAGGTGCCAATGACTTTGGAAGTATCATGATCGAAGAAAATGTTGTTTCCGCCGCCGGTGCCGCTTTTCGTTTTACTGCGGATGGGATTCAGAAAGCTATACTGGAAGCCGGATTTACGCCAAGACTTCGTGATCAGCAATACAATTTCCGAGAGATTCCTACAAACATCAGACAACAGATTTTGGACACTCAGACGATGATTGTAGATTGAAAGAAAATTAATATTTAGGGTTAACAGTGGCTTAACATAGCAGCAACAATTTGGAAAGGGTTTTATACGCTTTATATTCAAATTAATAAAAATGAAAAAAGTATTTTTAATCTTATCCATTGTACTATTTGCAGGATTATCTGCTTTTAGTCAAGCTACCCCGAAAGCAACTTCAAAAGACGCCAAGGAAATGAAAAAAGACGCTGACCACAAGGCGAAAGACTCTGAAAAAGAATCTGCCAAGGCTCACAAGTCTAGGAAGGCTGCTAAGCATAGTGCTCATAAGGCCAAGCATTCAGCAAAAAGTGCGGACATGAAAGCTAAAAAAGCAGATCAAACAGCGACTACTTCAATGCAAAAGTCAACTAAAGCTCCAAAAGCGGACGTTAAGTAATTCGGGAAATCCAATTCTAGATAGGGCTGCAGGGTAAATCTTGCAGCCCTATCTTTATTTTTTGACATAATACAGTCATTTAATTCAGAATATGATAAACACTATAGCTTTTAATTCATTTATTAAGATATGGAACAAAAAGATTTATTTGACAAATTTTTAGAAAGGTTTGAGCCTGCCTCATTTCCATTGACACTTGCTTACGATGTGACCTCAATGGAATCTTTTTCGAGTGAACCATTACCAGCTGTATTAGTGGATTTATTTATTTCAGACGACGAAAATTTTGAACCGCGAAGTGTGGAAGGAGACTTTAATGAATATGCTCCCGTATTTAAGTATGAATTAAATGAAAAATATCATGCTTGTATTATTTGGAAAGCAGGTTTGGGAGTATATGAATACTTCCTCACGATTTATGATTTGGAGGGGAATATTATTGAGTCAGATGCTATAGCAGGTACCTACTTCGACCCCAAAGAACCCAATCATAAACTTGAATATCAGGTATGTGAATTTACCACCGCTGATAAGGCAATAATTATTAAAGGTATCCTGACTTCTCAGGAAGAAGCATTTGATCCGACCAATTCTCAGAAATATTTACTTGAAATTTCTGATATTGGAGAGTTTAAATACACCATCATTCCAAGCATATAGAATGTCAAAAAATCAACACCCATCTATAAAAGGCAGAAAATTAGATTATTCGGACCTTAAGATGGCCACTTTTCGTGAATTGAGAAAAAGTCCTCATCGTAATTTCTCTGCTCCTCAATTGCTCAAAGCGCTTAAGATAAGCAATACTAAAGCTGAGATGAGTACGATGTTGATCCAACTGAAAAAAGAAGGTAAGATAAAGGAAGAAGGGGATGGTATCTATAGGGTACTTAAACTGTCAAGTAATAAAGTCTACACAGGTGTAGTAGATATGACCAGATCGGGTGCCGGATATATCAAAGTAGAAGATAAAGAAAAAGACATTTACGTGCCTGGAAATTTCTTAAATGGAGCTCAGGACGGTGATGTAGTAAAAGTAGAAGTAATACCCGGACGTGGTCGGAGAAATCCGGATGGTCGGGTTCTCTCAGTTTTAAGAAGAGCACGATCTACTTTTATGGGTAAGTACTTTGGAAATGAGCGTCGGGGTTATGTATTGCCTTTTAAAGCAAGAGAGGGTTTTGAAATCACCATTTTTGAGGAAGATAAGTATGAGGCGACAGAGGGTGATATTGTCTTAGTAGATGTTATTCAGTGGCCTGACGCCAAGCAAAGATTTACCCGCGGTAGGGTGATTGAGGTCTTGGGACAGCAGAATTCATCAGATCTTCAGATGAAATCTATATTAATTCATCAGGGATTTAACTTGCATTTTTCAGAAGCTGCATTGGCAGAAAGCGAGAGTATCTCACCGGAGATCTCTCAGACTGAGATTAGTAGGCGACGTGATATGCGTACAGTCACTACTTTCACCATTGACCCTATCAATGCTAAGGATTTTGATGACGCTCTTTCGTATCATAAGCTTGAAAATGGAAATCTGGAAATAGGAGTTCACATAGCCGATGTAACCCACTATCTTCAGCCCGATGGCGCTCTGGATAAAGAGGCTTATGAACGCAGTACTTCAGTATATCTGGTGGATAGAGTATTGCCTATGCTTCCTGAAACCCTATCTAATGATTTATGTTCACTTCGGCCTAATGAAGATAAACTGACATTCTCAGTGGTCTTCGAACTAGATAGTAATGATAAAATAGTCAATACCTGGTTTGGTAAGACGGTAATTAATAGTGATCGACGCTTTACTTATGAGGAAGCGCAACAAGTTATTGTAACAGGTGAAGGTGATTATGTAGATGAGGTCCGGAACTTGAACCAAATCGCTCAAAAACTGAGTAAGGAAAGATACAAACATGGGGCAATTTCATTTGAATCTGATGAAGTAGTATTCCGCCTTGATGAAGATGGCTATCCTGTACAGATTTATGTGAAAGAACGAATGGAAGCTCATATGCTTATCGAGGACTTCATGTTACTAGCCAATAGATCAGTAGCTGAATATATTCACAAAAAAGGAGCCTCAGGTGAGATTCCATTTATCTATAGAGTCCATGATTTACCCAATGAGGATAAATTGGCAGATTTTGCAAAATTTGCAGCTGAGCTCGGGTTCAAAATGGATATAAGTAATCCCACCGCTATCGCAAGGTCTCTCAATGCGCTGGCTAAAAAGGCTGAGGATGATGAGACGCTGAAAGTATTAACGCCATTAGCCATTCGCACTATGGCAAAAGCTGAGTATACCACGAAAAATATAGGGCATTATGGTCTGGGTTTTGAGGATTATTCTCATTTTACTTCACCCATCCGCCGATATAGTGACGTGATAGCCCACAGATTATTGTTTAAAAATCTAGGTGATGAAGTCTTTCGTGCAAATAAAGATGAGTTGGAAGCAAAATGTAAGCACATCTCAGCTCAAGAGCGCAAAGCTATGGATGCTGAGCGCGAGTCCATCAAGTACAAGCAGGTAGAATACATGACTAAATTTATTGGTAAAGACTTCGAAGGTATCGTAGCCGGCTTCCATGATAAGGGGATTTTTATTGAATTAGTAGAAAATCTATGTGAAGGAATGGTTCGTTTCGACCGTTTTGGGGAAGGTTATACACTGGAAGAAGGTAAGCTCCGTGCCATAGGAGATCGCTCAGGCCGGATTATTAAGATGGGTGACAAGCTTATGGTCCGTATCTTAGACACTGATCTAGAAAAACGCCAGATAGAGCTAGACATAATTTAGATAGTTATGTCCTTTGCCTGGTAAATATGACTACTTTTGCGCTCTGAAAGAGATCTTATGTCATTAATCAAACTTGAGATATTTTGGAGTACACTCGCGATCTGTATTTGCTTATTGGTCGTATCCCCTATTTTTCTTAATACCACTTATTACCCTTTTTATATTGATAATATTTTGTTTGTGTTTGTCTTTATCACCATCATGCGGCTCATGATATTTGTCAGTACCAGTTTTCTATCACTTCATACTTACATTAAATTGATCTTTATACTCGCAAGCGCTTCTGTAATTTTCTATTTAATCTCAAGACTTAACAATTTTAATACTTATATTGATAACTATGGTTGTGTTCCTTTCCTTGGACATCTTTCGGATGCGGAAATGACAACCTTAGGTACTTACGTAATAAATGAAATGAATTTCTTTGGAATTGGAGCTGTTGCGGCCAGTATCATTTTTCCTTTCTTTTTGGTACGTAGTATTTGGATGAAACGTAACAGAGGTAGACATATTTAAAGAGTAATGAGTGCAATAAAACCGTTATTTATAGTACTGGAAGGCATCGATGGAAGTGGCAAAAGTACACAATTAGAAATGCTATACGAGCGCATGCGTACTGAACATATACCTGTAATTCTCACGCATGAACCTACTGATTTTTCTACAGGTAAGTTCATCAGAAGAGTTTTAGCTGCAGAGGAAGTTGTAACCCCCGCTACTATGGCAGGATTGTTTTTGGCTGATCGACTGGAGCACATTACTCACCCGGAGATGGGATTGCTTAGACGCATGGAGGAAGGAATGAATGTATTATCAGGTCGATACTATTTTTCCAGTATGGCTTTCCAATCTGAGTATGTTTCTATGTCATGGCTTGCAGCAGCTAATGCACTTTGTAAATCAAAATTGAAAGCAGATTTCACTTTTTATATGAATCTCGATCCGGATATTTGTTATGCACGCTTACTGGCCGGAAGGACACACTTTGATATATATGAGAATCCTGAAAAATTACATCTGACGCACGGAAAATACATGGAAGCTTTTGATCATTATGGACAGGATGAAAATATCATTATGCTGGATGCGGATAAGACAGCAGAACATATACATCAGGAGATTTGGAATTATTTATTTCCAAGCCAATCAACTTAATTAAAGTTTTTACCACCTCGCTGCTGATATTCTTCTATTAGATTTACGATTAATGCAGTCCAGCCGGTCTGATGAGATGCGCCCAGTCCCATGCCTGTATCGCCGTGAAAGTATTCGTGGAAGAGAATTAATTCATTTTTACTTTCATTATAAAATGAATTATATCCCGCATATACCGGACGATCTCCATTATTATCCGGTGTGAATATAGAGACTAACCTTTCAGTGAGTTTAAATGCGACGTTCTCAAGTGAATATTTATCTCCTGATCCTACAGGAAATTCAATCTGAAATGAATCTTGGTAAAAATCGGCGTATTTATATAGTGACTTGATCAGAAGATAATTTAGAGGCATCCAGATGGGTCCACGCCAGTTAGAATTACCGCCATACATATCGCTGGTAGACTCCCCAGGATCGTATTCTATCATATAGTTTACACCTTGAAGATTCAGTTGATAGGGATGGTCTTTATAATACCTGGAGAGCGATCGAATACCAAAATCGGAGAGAAATTCACTTTCATCTAGAAGCGAAGTAAGAATAGCACACAATTTTTCTTTATTGACCATCGACAGCATCATTTTCTTTTGATCGCTGGTTTCACTATTGGGTAAATAGGATTTGTGATAATTACGGTACTTTTCAAACCATTTCATTCGCTTTAGAAAATCAGGCAACTTGTCTAAGACTTTATTATCGAATACAGTAACAGCAAACAATGGAATCATGCCTACTACACTTCGTATGCGCAAGGGTAATTTATCCTTTTGATTGATGAAGAGTACATCATAGAAAAATTGATCCTCCTCATTCCATAGGTCTAATTCATTAAGTGCCTCACCGATAATGACAAAGTGCTCGTAAAACTTGGTCGCAGCATCTTCAAAGGTAGAGTCAGTAAGTGCTATCTCAAGTGCCATCTCCATCATATTGAGCGCATACATCCCCATCCAACTGGTACCATCTGATTGCTCCAGGATTATATTATCACCTAACTTAGCATTTCTATTGAAAATACCAATATTATCAAGACCTAGAAAGCCACCTTCGAATATATTATTACCATTGTGATCCACTAGGTTGACCCACCACGTAAAATTGATAATTAACTTTTGGAAAATTAACTTTAAAAAATCTACATCTGCCTTTCCATAAATTGATTTTTCTGTTCTGTATATTTCAAGAGCGGCAAATGCGTGAACAGGGGGATTTACATCATTAAAGTCCCATTCATAAGCTGGTAGTTGGCCCTTCGGATTCATATACCATTCTCGCATTAACAGGAGCATTTTGTGCTTGGCATACACCGGGTCAACCATAGCAATTGTGATACACTGAAAAGCGGTGTCCCAGGCAGCGTACCAGGGAAATTCCCATTTATCGGGCATAGCAAGTACGTCCTTATTCTTAAGATATTTCCAGTCCTTATTTCTGCCTTGCTTGCGCTGTGGAGTAATGGGCGTGATCCCATCAGAGCTATTAAGCCACCACTCTATATCATAATAGTAAAACTGGCGATTCCACAATATACCATTCAGAGCCTGTTCTTTTATAGTGTTTATCGCTGGTGAGGAGGGTGCTAACAGATCCTTGTAGTATTCTTTTGCTTCTTGCTTTCTTAGTTCAAAGACAGATTCAAAATCTTTTGAAAAAGGTGCATCATGTGCATGTTTGGACAGCCTAAATTCAAGCGTAGTTGTTTGCTTGCTTTCTATCTCAAGCCGATACACTGGTGAAGCTTTTGTGCCGACGTTGGCTGAGTTTACTGCTTCCTTATTATTACGGATGATGGCTTCATGAAAACCATCCTTTACAAATTTAGATTTATTGGGCTTGCCAAAGAGTCGTTGGAAATTTGTCTCATTATCTGTAAATAATACTTCATCAGTGTCAGGATAGTAGAGATAATAATTGCCCATATTCTCATGCTTGATTTTGAAGACTCCCGGACTAGTCATTTTTATCTGCGGCTTAGTCTTGAGGCCATCATATTGCCATTTATTATAGAACCAGGTGGTGGGTAGAATAATGATCGGCGCACTATTGGCATTCTGATTGGTTATAGAGATCCGAATAAGGATGTCTTCATCTTCCACTTTAGCATATTCGATAAAGACGTCAAAATAGGCTCCATCATTGAATACACCGGTATCCAATATTTCAAACTCTGGTTGCGACCTATCTCTCTTTTGATTTTGCTCTATCAATTGTTCATAAGGAAAGGCAGCCTGAGGATACTTATACAGATATTTCATATAATAATGCGAGGGTACATTCTCAAGATAATAATATAGCTCCTTTACATCTTCACCGTGATTCCCTTCCTGATTGTTTAGCCCAAATAGCCGCTCTTTCAGAAGCGTGTCCTTCTCATTCCACATCGTAATCCCAAAACATATATTCTGAAAACAATCAGATATGGCGGCAATTCCATCTTCTCCCCATAGGTATGCTCTACTTCTGGCATGATCATGTGGAAAGTAATTCCATACATCGCCATTTGCACTATAATCTTCACGAACTGTAGCCCATTGCCTCTCACTGACATATGGCCCCCACAATTCCAAGGGAACTTCCCGTGAGGCATTATCTATGAGCCGTTCTAGTTCAATATTTGCTTTCATGCGCAATTCTGTTTTTTTGTTAATCTCGAGAATATTTAAAATGAAGAATGCAACCTGATTGGTTCATTTCAGTTTAACTAATTAAGAGGTATAACATTTTAAACTAAGAATAGATAATATGAGTTTGAAACAACAAAAGATCTTATCCATTGACATAGGCGGAAGTCATGTCAAGTCATCCATACTGGATACAAATGGCAGGCTGCTAGAGGAGTATAAAAAGCTTGATACACCCTCTCCTACTACTCCCGAGGCCGTTATTCAGACAATTGAGGCTCTTTGTAAGGGGCTAATATTTGATAAAATAGCTGTCGGATTCCCGGGGTATATCAGAAATGGGGTGGTAATGACTGCACCCAACTTGGGGACAAAACTTTGGACCAAAGTTGATCTGTCCTCTTTACTGACGTCAAAGTTAGGTAAACCGGCTCGTGTCATTAATGATGCAGATATGCTCGGACTGGGAGTGATCGGCGGCAAGGGTCTGGAAATGATGATCACGCTGGGGACCGGCTTTGGAACTGCATTGTTCCTGGATGGACTATTATTGCCTCACTTGGAACTGGCTCATCATCCCATAAGTAAAAATAAAACGTATGATAAATATATTGGGGACAAAGCCCTAAAGAAACATGGAAAGAAAAAATGGAGGAAGCGAATGACCAATGTAATAAGAGTATTAAAGACTGTCTTTAATTATGATACACTATATATTGGGGGAGGAAATGCCAAATATATCAAGGACGAGTTAGATCCGAATATAGTCAAAGTAACCAACCTCGAGGGTATTGATGGTGGTGCTGCTTTGTGGAAATTGAAGGCAGTAATTTAATTATAGCTTTATAAATTTCTTATTCCAAACCAATGCGCCCTTATCTTTTAGAGACAGAAGATAGATTCCCGGTACTAATTGATTGATATTTACTTTCTCACTGTAATTGGCTATAAAAATACACCTCCCCACAGCGTCATATATATTGATTTCCGCACTTAAGGGAATTGGCAAAGAACTTGATAGTGTGATAACATCTTTAGCAGGATTTGGGTAAAGTGAGATGTCTAAGTCAGCACGCGCATTTCTATTTTTCGAAGTTATATTAGTATGATCAAAGACAGCACGTATCATCGCAATTCCCCTAAGTGCAGGGAGATTTAAATCCTTAAAGGAAATCCACTTATCATCAGCCTTAAAGAAGGTCAATTCCTCTCCGCCTTGGAAATTTCTATCTATTCCTACAGGAATATATTGATCGGAAGATGAAACTGACACCTGTTGCCATCCGATATAAAAATCACCGGCCGGAATGAATAGAGGTTTCATCTCTTGTGTGACATTATCTATTAATGGATAGCTGGTAAATCCTTGTAATGTATCAAAGATGGCATCCGGATAAATGGGTTTTCTCAATTCGTATATGTAATCCGGTTCCTTGTCAAGGGAACCCACCCATACCTTCAGATTGAATAATTGATTACTGACATCAGAGTAAATACGAGGAAACATAAACTGCACTCCTTGTAGAGTATCTGCCACATTCAAATGAAATTTGAGAGCTATTTGTGTCTTCAAGTTGGTATATGCCGGAGTGGTCATGTGCATCTCAGCAGTACCATCATCATATGCCATTATCTTACCAATCTTTGAATCTCTATGTGCTTTATTGTTTGACTTAAATTCATCCTGTACATCATTTACATCATATTCTTGTCGGATGATTAGTGGTGTTCCTGTATAACTTAATTCATTTAATCCTGTAATTAAGTTTTTATCAAAAGGATTTTTGAAAAAGTGAGGACCGGGTGTGAGGTCACGCTGTGTCTGAGGGTCTTCTAGTAATACTTTATTGTCAAGCAGAATTTTACCGGTGGTGATTTCACTTATTTTATAATTGCTGGACTCTGAATTTTCTTTGGTATTATAGTGATTCCATACATTGATATAAGTCGTATCATTGACCAATTCCAATTCATGGCCCTCGAACTGTTTATATGGTATTTGAGTTAATTGTGAGAAAAATTTCCCGGGCTCATTCATTAGTGCAATATCATTAATACCATCTTCCGGAAAGCGATTTGCTTCCACTCGAACATAATCCAGGTGCCATGTAGAGTATACCCCCAGCCTATAACTGTAATTGACAAATCTAAATTGAAATCCATTATATCTGTACTCATCACTTAGCAGTAAATACTTCAATTCGAAAGGAGGAATAAATGAAGCCGGCTTACCATTTTCGATTCCTTTATATTCCGCACCCTTGTGCCATTTGCCATCAGCGGTTTTCAATTCAAGAATTAGACTGTCTCTCTCTTCATGGAAATACATATTTCCTTTGGGTTGGATGTAATAGCTCAGATATACATCACCAGTGCCCCTAAGATCAAGGTAGGTGGAAGTGAGGTAATCAGCTCGACCGAACCCACCACCATAGGGGGAACCATGAGAATTGAGACCATCAAAAGTCGCCACCCCGATCGAAGGAGGTTGATAAGCCATTGTATTGTTTATAAATACATCATTATCCACCCACAGAGTAGGATCGGGATAAACTGAGGAGGTTGAAAAATCATCGAAGAATGGCAATTTTTTGGATTTCACAATATCCACCAATACATTGATTCGATAGGGTAGGGTATCCTCTCTGAAATAGTTAAAACAAATATTTTCGCTTGATTCCGGAGCACCTGCATCAGCCGTTATAGTTATGCATCGACCATTGATCTCTACGCTACTGTATTTTGCAGGAGAACAGTTCACGCTATCTATACGAAGTGAATCAAATCCCGGATAAGGCACATAAAGGCATATTTGTTGGCTCACTCCGGCCGTCAAAACCACCCTTTTATCTACGGGAAAGTCCCTGGATTCCAGTGATTTAGCAATCTTCAAGGCGGGATTGCCTATGACCGGGCCTACGATAATCTGACCTTCACAGTGAAAGTAAATAAATATAGAAAGAAACAAAATGCCTGTTCGGAATATAGATTTGGACATGAAAATATTTTTAGAAAAACGATTGATTTAAATGAATTGTTGCTGTCCTTACTATTCTGGAAGCGCATCTTCCTCTGGACACTTGGCAGGCTTGGTTTCGCTGAGTTCTACCATTATCTGCTCGCCTCTGCCTATCTCCTTGCCGCTAGTGTAAGACGGAGTTTGACTGATAACATATCCGCTTTTTATTTCACCAGTAATGATCAGGTCCAGTCCTGACCCTTGTGCCTCGAAGCTAGCTTCGTCAATAGACTTACATATGAGGTCAGGTAACAGTACCGTGCCCCCTGTCTTGGTAGAGAGAATAAACCGTAAAGTAGAACCTTTTGCTATTTGATAATCACCATTTATTCCGTTCTGATCGATTATCGTGTCATTACCTTGTAAGACCTTTAGTATATAATCTGGTTCGCCAGGGTCAAATTGGTAACCTATTATCTCACACTTGATCTCATATGCCTCCTCAAGCCCCTTTTTCTTTAGGAAATAACTCTTTCCATATAGCGAAGGAAGAGCACTAAGTGGAACTTTGTCCGCCGCAAATTTGGTGACTGTAACATAGATGGTGCGATCTGTTTTGGCAAATGATCCGGCTACAGGATTCTGGGTTACTATCAGCCCTCCCGGTTTCCCAACTAAAAAAATAGAGTCTGTAACCTGCATCTGAAAGCCCTCATGAGCTGATTTTTCGCCCGCTGTAGATGCTGTTAATCCGGATAGATTAGGGATCGAAATTTTCTCACCATGCCTGGTATATATATTCAGTGCGTAGAAAGTTAGCATGATCAGTACTAAGAATACCATAAGCATACCCACCAAGTTGAGGTAAAAGTATCTTGAGGTAAATAATACCTTCCATTTATTCATGGGTTTGATACATTATATTTTGGTAAAAGTACCCACTTTAATCGTATTTCCACTGATATACCTTAGGATATAGTTTCCTGGAAGAAGTGTGTTCAAGGGCATTGTAAATAACCTTTTGTCGCCTGTGGATAGTTCCTGGAGTTGTTGACCCTGGAAATTATAGAGCAATAATTTTGCTTTTAGATCTTTTTGAAATTCAGGTAATTCTATGTAGATGATATCTCTTCCCGGATTAGGATAGACATGTAAGCCCAGCGGAGAGATACTCTTTGTGTTCAATGAGTATTTATCCCTTATATCTATATCCAATGAGTAAAAGCCATCGACAATCCCTTTTTGGGAGAGTGCGATCAGGTCAAAATTATCTCCGCCTTGATACTGTGAATCTTTAGTAGTATAAATTAATTTCCCATTATCAATATCATTTTGACTAAAGAAATCTCCCACATTAAGTTGTTCACCTGTCAGCAATAGATTACCTCGAAGAGGAATTGTCACCAATTGGAAATAGACAGAATCCGCTAATTGGTCTCCACCTAAGGTGTATGTTGCCACTGTCAGATTGGTACTTATGATGTGCTTGAAAGAGCCGGATTTTACTTTTAATGTATCCTCTTGAATTCTTTGTAGATTTATGTCAGTTACTAAGCTGGACAATTTAAAAAAGGAAAGGCTACTCCAGCGTCCGAATCCGCAGTCACTCTGTGCCACTACGCGCCAATAGTAAACTGTCTCATTCTTTAAAATCTCTATATTGCTAAACTGATTAATATTAATAACTGTATCAATCAGAACATTACCTGCTGAGAAACTGGGAGAGTTAGAAATTTGAATTCGATATGTCGCACCATCTACTTTTTCCCAGTTAAACTTCAGCACGCCTCTATCGACCAGGTCCCCATCCTTCGGAAGGATAGGTGCAGGAGTAGCTACATATTGGTCAGCTATACTGAGTCTAATGGAGCGGGGGATTTTGATGCCTGATGGCGATGATCCGGTGATGATCAAAGTATATTCACCTGCAGCGGCATCTTTCGTATCAATGATTAATTTATTCTGGACCCCGGCATTTGTGCTATCATTCTGAAAGGAGAGTTTGATATTCGATCCCAATGGAGCTTCTGCTGTATATAATATCTTTCCTTCATAACCTCCTAAACTCAGAGAGCGGATGATAACTGCCTCAAGTGAATTTCTGCACATGGATAACTCATGATTGATGAGATCGAAAGCGAAGCCTTCTATGGTATCTTTTTTAATGACTAGCGCAGAGTGAGAGATATTATAGAAAATATTATTGGTGGGCTTTATTTTAAAACGTGCTTTTCCTGCATATTTCGGCAGCATTATTTCTTCTATTCCATCATTTGGTGTATTCATTACCAGAGTATCTGGAAAGGTATATGCGTTGTTTGTCGAGAAGAGTATATTTACATGTGTTGCATTGACCGGTGACAGATCAGAATTTGCTACATCCCAAGTCAGAGTGACGTATTGGCCAAGTGAAAATACAGTATCTGTTTCTTTTGATGGAAATGAAAACTGAAATGGTCCAGAATCTTCTGTAACCTGGAATGTGAGTTTTTCGCTAACTGAAGCACCTGCGATGGGATTTGCATCTCTCACAGTGAGATTGAAATTCATCTCTCTGCTAACTTCAGGTAGTCTCTCCAAAATCGTATTTCTGCCCCTGATCACATCATCCAGTCGTGGAAAGGATCGGTAGTAATTGGTAGTCGAGGGTTGATCAACAACGAAGAGCGGGCCTGAAGCAAAGTTTGTCCCCAGAGGCTCACCGGCACCTACGTCAAACTGTTCCCAATTATAAAGCAAGACCTTATTGTCAGCGTCAGTTGCTGATCCCTGAAGTTCGAAAGGTGTTTTGATAGGAATAGTCAGCACATTGTTTGGTATAGGGATGGTAACTTCCGGAATATGATTGGTTGAGTTGAGGTCCAATGTCCCGCATTCACCTTCTTGACTTACATTATAATTTCCTATCTGTTGAATATTGATCGAGTGAAAAAAATCTGACCTTTCCCCTACATTATCGGTGCCACAATTATTGCCATAAGAGAGTATGGTGCTACCCGCACCAGGTTCGAAGGAAGAATACGGATTATATTGGGAACTTCCATTACAACTATTGAAGGTATGGCCACCTGTAAATTGGTGACCTACTTCGTGTTTAAGTGTAGTGAAAAAATAATCATCATCATTACTTCTGCATGATACTCCTCGAGCTTTATCAGCATTGCGACAAGCAAGACCCCATACTACACCACCTACATCAATACAATTCCCGGTAAACAATTGGGATATGTCGTACTCATCAGGTGTCAATAGACTGTCTATGAAATTTTGATTTTGTTGTAACAGCTCCAGTCCTTGATCTCGCTTTTTGAAATAGTCAGTTTGAGGATTAAAATTAAAGAAGCGGGTTCCATAATCTACCATGTCAAAGTGTATTCCAAATTCAATATTGTATTTTGCATTCAGTAAATTCACAGCCTCTACTACTTTAGCAAGGACTTTTATAGTATCAAATCCAAGATCTTTAGCAAAGTTTGAGGTAGCCGATATCGCTAATTTATAGTGGTGCATATGCTTTACATCCGATCTTTTATTTAGCTCAGGGGTATGTACTAATTCTTGTTGGTCAGTGCCACAGAACAAAGACGGGTCATTAGCGCTTTTGATTAGTTTTGCATCCAAATTATAGATAGCATAAAGTGGTTGCTCTAACTTTTCAATTTTTCTAATCATATAAGTTTTTCCATCCACCATATAAGTAGCATAAAATCCTTCAAGTGAAATTCCAATCCGACCTGTTACTTTTTTATTGCCTATATGCTCAATTGAGAAAGTTTGAATAGATGGGTACTGAGCAGCATCATGTGGCCCTAATACAGGAGAATAAGTTAACTTAAATGTCGCCAAAGAGCCGTCTGGCATAGGCAGGTCAAGGATCCCGCTTAAGTTTTGCTTACTAAGATTGAGTTGCTGTGTCAACATAATAATATTACACTGCATCACTCGTGAATCCTCGGGAAGCGTCTTTTGTATAAGTCCTGCATTTGGTGCACTGCTCCAAAGCTGTTGACCCTGTATTTGAGAATTAAATATCAGAAAGGAAAGTAATAAAATACAATAGCGCATTTATCTATTTTTAAGATTTGGTTTTAAAAGGTATAAACTAAAAAAGAGACTGTTTGGAACAGCCTCTTTTTCCGGAATTATTATTCTCTAATTATAATTTTATAATTTTCTGAGTTGCAAGAAGTGTATTATTAACGAACTGGACATAGTAAACACCGGGAATATATGTATTTATGTCTATATCAAAGGTGGATGTTTGACTTGGTATTTTATATTCTTGAATTAATTGTCCCTTTGAATTTAATAATTTCAAATGTCCACCTAATTCACTTTGAATGTGATTGAGATAAATTCTTGTCTGATGGCTTGTAGGATTGGGAGCTATCATAAGTTTCTGAACTGCAATAGGCTGATTTACTCTTACCGGATTAGCATCTTTCACATCGACATTAAACAGTTCCGGAGATAAATAACCAAATTTTCTATCACGCACCATGAAATCAAAGTTATCACTACCTTGATAGTCTGTATTTGGTACATATACTACCTGATAGTCATTTATCCAGGATTGAAGGAGAGTATCTCCTGCCTCGACTGTCACGCCATATCTCTCCAAGTGCCCATGCAGTGGATTTGATAACAGCGTAAAAATGATTTGGTCATCATCGTTTATACCGGAAGTGTACGCTAGATAATCACGAGATATAACCTGTGAGTTATTGGTTTTTACCGGTAATAGTTTATTATTTAATGCAGAGATACTTGTTGCTGCAGCTGTGGCGCACAACTCAAAGTCTATTGATTTAACTGACCCTGTAGAACCTCCGAAGGATGTCTTCACCAATATAGACCAATCACCTTGGACCGATTCACCATTGAATCCTGACAAAGGATTGGCCGGCTTAAATATCTTCTGTTGATTTACCATTCCACAAGTAAGAGTAGCAAACGCCTGATCGTCAAATCCAACTCTCATATTGGCGAAGCCTGAGCACGAGTTGTTGAATAATATAATTTGTTTTCCAGATGGAGCTTGTGCTATGATCTGTAGGTTGCCAATATCTCCATGTGCGATTTCTATATTTTTTACATTTACATCGCTTACTACGCCATCAAAATCACTGAGGTTAAAATTAACTATGACCGGTGGTGCTGCCGGATTACTGGATATATTGATAGGTAGACCTTTTCCATCTAAGTTGTAACATTCAAACAATTCAGTCTGAAAAGTATAAATAGGTGACCAGGGGCCTCCATTGCATTTATTAAAAGCTTTTACTCTCCAATAGTATATTTTTCCGGGAGGCAAGATATTGGCATATTGAGTTGCATTTAATTTTCCGGAGTAACTCAGCAAAATGTGATCTGGTTCAAAACCCGGAGAATCCGCCAATTCAAAAGTATAATCCTCAGCGCCCGGTATTGTGTTCCATTCAAACATGGGTGCAGGAGACACTGCCAGTGCTCCATTTAGCGGAGCTGCAACCCCTTTAGATAATAATTTAGATCCCAATATCTCGACGTCTAAATAGCGCCAGATAGTATCTTGATCGGGTGTAATACCCCTGAGTCTGATGGTGTATAATCCACTTTCATCCACTTGAGACACGTCGATGGTCAGGTGCGCTGATTCACCGGGATTGATTATAGTCTTATCCAAGCTGATAATTGTATTTGCTGGCCAGCCATCTACAGCTTCGATAGTAATAGGTGTAGCGTAATTATTCCAAGAGATTGTTTTGATTTCAATCACAGGATTGTTGGCAGGGCAGAGTAATGCATTATGAGGATAAACATCAAATGAATAACCTGCTGAATCAGGAAATACAGATTTTAAAGATTTTTTTGACAGATCGAGAAAGATACTATTAGAAGCTTTGATCTTGAACCTTAGTTTAGCTCCATCGTATGGAATCATTACATATTCGCGTCCATCATTTGGAGTACCTTTGACCAGCGTATCTGTAAAATTATACAGTGTGCTGCGCGTGACCAGGATATCCACTTTATCTGCATTGACCGGATCTCTGTCTGTATTGGCTACGTCCCATACCAATTCCACATACTGACCCATTCTGAGAATTGTATCAGTGGAAGCATCTGGAAACGTAAATTTAAATGGACCGGCATCACCGGTAACTTTAAATTTATAGTCTAAGGAAATAGTCGAACCTGCTTTAATATTTTGATCACGTGTATTGAATTTCCAATTCATATCTCTGGTTACAATAGGCAATCTATCGGCAATATCAATGTTGCCACTGAGTATGTTCTCAAATTTTGGTACGAGGCGAAGGCTATCTTTTTTCTGCGGCAAGTATGACCTGTTTAGTGGCCCGGTTTCTTCGTTTGTTCCCAAAGGTTCATTGTTTCCTACATCAAATTCTTCCCAGTTATAGACCAGGTTATCGTTATCCGGATCAGTAGCTCGACCGATCAGTTCATATGGAGTGGACTTAGGAATGGTAAGTAGTGAGTTAGGAAGGAGCAGTATGGGATCAGGTGTATGATTTATCTCATCGGAATATGTCCCACAGTCAGGCTCTACATTAGTAATGAAGTTGGTCATTTGAATAATACTGATCACGTGGAAATAGTCACTGGCATCTCCTGCGATATTATCTGTTCCGCAGGCACCCGGATAGGCCATTATTGTACTCCCGCTACCCGGCTCATACGCACCGCCGGAAGCAAACTGTGTAGATTCTCCACATCTGTTGAATGTATGACTGGCAGAAAACTGATGCCCCATTTCATGTTTGGCAGTAGTTAGGAAATAGGCCACATTTCTGGGGCCGCAGGAGACTCCTCTTGCTTTTCCACTATTATCACAAGCACGACCTGATACTACTCCGCCCACGTCTGTACAACTGGTAGTCCAGACCTGCGAGAAATCGTATTCATTGTTATTCAGTTTAGAACGGAGGAAACTTTGGTTTTGTGCCAATAAGCCACCTCCATTAGTTGTGTTTTTAAAGTAATCGGAATCCTTTGATAAGTTAAATAGAATGGTATCCTTATCGATCAGATCGAAGTGCATACCCATGTCCTTATTGTATCTAAGGTTGACACCGTTTAATACTTCCACTATTTTATTGAGGACGGCAGTTTGAGTGCCACCTACATCTGCTGAAAAGGTGGAGGTGGTTGCAATTGCTACTCTGAAGTGACGCATTCTCTTTTCAGAAGAGCGGGACTGAAGATTTTCTCCATTGAGCACAGTGATAGGCATTTCGGTGCCACAAAGACTAGTTTTGAGTAAAAGTTGAGCATCCACGTCATCTTCGACATTATAAATAAAGTATAGGTCCAGGTTTGGACTGATCTGCTGAATGATGACTTCTTTACCGCCATAAGACACCAGTCCAAAGAATCCGGCACCATGTACACCAATACGACCATATATTTCGGGATTATCTGTAGACTGAGCAGAATAGGTCTTTATTTCAGGATGATTCCTCTGTATTCCTGCTTGCATTACTGAAGATTCAGTGAGACGAAACTCAATGAATGTGCCATCCGGCATAGGCAATGAGATAGTCTGCTTTGAAGCACCATCGGCAGCTTGCCTCAGAGTAAATCTGATGTCATCTATTGCTGCTTGAAACAACAAGGCGCGGGATGGTAAGTGCTGAATTTGTTTCATAGTAGCTATGTCCAGCGTATGGAGCTCTTTACTATGCCACAATTGACTTTGGGCAGAACCATTATTTATAAAAAATAAAAAAACAATAGTAATAGTAAGATAGATAAGTCTCATGAATATATATGTTTTTCAGATGGTTGGCAAAACTGACAGATGATCTGTCAGTTAATATCTAAGGTTAGATTATATTTCAAAGGTAAGGGAATAATACTTAACTTATTGGGGATGAATAGATATTCAAAGGGATTTATTAGTTAATATTTTGTGAAAAATGCAGATAGCCAATGCCGCAAACGTGCCAGCCATGTCGGCTACCATGTCCATAAATTCATAACTGCGGCCTGAAGCAAGGTATTTTTGACCCAGTTCGATGCCGTAAATGTAAAGGGAGATTAGTATGAGATAAAGAATAATGGAAGAGATAGTTTTAAAGTAATTACTACTTGCAAAAAGTAGTGTAAGTACAAAAAATAGGATAAAATGGACCACTTTGTCTCCACCATGCATTACAAATTTGCTTTTCAATGCACTTCCCGGCATGAAGAACAAGACAGTACAGAAGATAATCCACACCCAAGGCAGGATGCGAGCGCGAATTATCTTGTGTATCGACAATTGGATACTTCGCTTACCCGATCAATTCGAGATAGGCGGAGGCATCGAGCATTTGTGCAAACTCGGCTTCATCTTGTATTTCGGCGCGGATTATCCATCCTTCACCATAAGCATCCGTATTGATGAGTCCCGGATTGTCATCGCCTGATTCCGTTATTGCGGGGTTGACTTCTATCACGCGTGCAGTGACAGGCATGAACAGATCAGATGTAGTCTTAACAGCCTCTACTGTACCGAAGACATCATCTTTCTTGACTACTTGGCCTACTGTATCAATATCTATATACACCAGATCTCCTAGCTCAGATTGAGCAAAATCTGTAATACCGATAGTTGCGATATTGCCCTCCAATCGGACCCACTCATGTTCTTTGGAATATTTTAATTCGCTTGGTACATTCATTCGTTAGTTATTTAAGTATTTATTTGTTTTTTCAATGCTTCAAAGGTAATCGATTTAGGCCGTTCAAGTGGTAATCCCAACATACGTGACCAACATAATTGTGCTAAAACGCCCATTGCTCGGCTGACACCAAACAGTACAGTATAAAAGCTGGTTTCTTTTAGGTCGTAGTACATAAGCACAGCGCCGCTGTGTGCATCTACATTTGGCCATGGATTAGCTACTTTACCCAACCCCGATAATATACCCGGGACTACTTCAAATACTTTCCATACAATATTGACATAGTCACCATCAGGGATATATTGCTCGGCAAATCGCTTTTGTTCCATAAATCGGGGATCTGGTTTTCTTAGCACTGCATGACCGTAGCCTGGAACTACTTTTCCTTCGGCAAGAGTAGTCTGTACATATTCAGCAATTTGTTCTTTGGTTGGTTTCAAAGTACCGATTTTATCTACTAGTTCATTTATCCAGTTTAGTACTTCTTGATTGGCCAATCCATGAAGGGGACCAGCCAGTGCATTCATGCCTGAACAAAGAGACAAATAAGCATCACTCAACGTAGAACCGGTCAGGTGGGTAGCGTGTGCAGACGCATTGCCACCTTCATGATCAGCATGAATAGTAAGATATAATCTCAGATAGCTGACAAAATCAGGTTTATTGAAACCTAACATATTTGCAAAGTTAGCACCCCAATCGAGATTTGGATCCGCTGCAATGTGATTTCCATCGTGGAAAGAACGTCTATATATATATGCCGCGATCTGGGGCAGGCGGGCGATAAGATTCATGGTATCTTCAAACATCGGATCCCAGTAGTCTGCTTTATTCATGCCTTCATCGTAAGACTTTGCAAATATACTCATACGCTGAGAGGCCATGATTGCCATGCTAAATTGAGTCATTGGGTGAGTATCCGTGGGTAAGGCATCTAGAACATCTGTGACAGCTTGGTCCAGTCCGCTCCTACCTGCCCATTCCTTACTCAGCCATTGAACTTGTTCGGCACTAGGTATTTCGCCGGTAAGCATCAGCCAGAAAAGGCCTTCCGGCAATGGTTCAGTATCTCCCAATGCCTTTGGTAAAGCCACTATCAATTCAGGGATACTATATCCCCGAAAGCGAATACCTTCTGCAGGATCCAGTAGAGAAGTCTCCCAAAGCATTGACTTGATGTTTCTCATACCACCGGTCAGTTGACTTGCACTGACAGTATCTATCTTATTTTCACCATAAGTCTTATTAAAGTTTTTAAGTTCTTCGCGTACGGCTATGGCTTTATTGTAGAAAATTTCCTTTAATGGATTCATTGATTATTATATTGTATACTATTCAAATGTTTTGCAAGGTATCTTGTTCACAAATATATTTGTACCTGACAAATATGAAGCTTATATGCCATTAAAAGTTAGAAAAAATAAAAATTTATGGTGATTCAGCCTTACAGGGTGTGGGTTCAAAAAAATATTTAAACTTTTTTGATAAAAATATTTGGAATAGATAAATTAACAGGTATCTTTGCATCCGCTTTCGAAGGGAATAGAGATTTCTGGAAGGGAGCATAGCAAGTAAGTTCTTTGAGAAGATGTAGACAATAAGCGCCTTTGTGTAGTCAGATTGTTGGTTTAATATAGAAAGATTAGGCTGATAGGCTACATGAAGCATTATATAGAAGAATAGGTAAGAAGAGAACGGACCTGAAGATTTTTGAAGTAATTTTTAAGGAGCTAGGAACACAAGAGCGTTATATATGAGCGAT
>Ga0154020_10002465_pt1 | contig 22580 bp, 24 predicted proteins | sample Klosneuvirus_201_FD_109709 | JGI IMG/M metagenome (GOLD analysis project Ga0154020, IMG submission 109709) | Active sludge microbial communities from wastewater, Klosterneuburg, Austria - Klosneuvirus_20160825_MG | ecosystem: Engineered > WWTP > Aerobic digester > Activated sludge | place...
TATAGTTCATTTCAACCCGTTCAAAATCGTCTTCGCATTGCGCATAAAGAAATCCAAACACGGCATCAGCATCAGTTTTTCCATAAACATGTGGAATGCCCCAAGTATCCCGTATAATCGTTACTTGCTTAGATTGATTTCGCCATTGAGTAAGCTCTTCTGCAGTAAATTTTTGAGCAAAGAGTGGTGATGATATCAGAAGGAAGAAAAAGATTTTTTTCATTGGGAGCAGATGGATGTGAGTTGAAATTTATTGAAATTTCTTTGAGTCCCCTAACGAAATTGAAAAGCATTATTTACCTAAACTTGTTGAATTTCTGCTGCCATTGGGCAGCTTCCTTTTGTTTTTGAATAGATCCATCCTCCATCAACCCCGCAAGCCTTTCATTCATTCTTCCCTGAGAAGTAAGATGGTATGCTCCGCACTCGCCACAAGCATAAATAGCAATGGGGCCACCACCAGCTCGGTAATCAAAATTTATATGAGCTTCAACTAAGGCATCTTCGGCAAGATGACTGGTTATATAGGATCTCTTGCCGGTAATACATTTCATGCCTCAACAGGTTTTCAAATTTATATATCAATTATTCCAACCAATAATTTATCAAGATCAAAAAAAGGCAATGGCTTTTCCCTGCATTTAAAAAAACCACCGGAAGTTGCCCGCTCAACATCGCCATCTTGAATTAGGGTTGTCATAGCAATCATTGTAGTTTGGTCAGATATCATTTTTAACTTTTTTACAATATCGAGCCCTCCGAAGAATTTACCATGCATGTGCATATCAATAAAGGCAACATCAAAAGCCAATTCTACAGCTTTTCCCAATCCTTCTTCAGCAGAATTGAATATGTGGAACGAAACTTTATCGCGCTGAGGCTCTAACATTTTTTGATAAATAAACCGGTTTAAAGGGTCAGTTTCAAAAATTGCAATAACTACTTTCTTTTTCATGATTACCCATAAAGGGATAATCGTGCCTACGGAAATATAGCCTAAATTCTTCAAAAAATAGGGTTAGCCATAGATGTGTATCCTATTTTGGGAACCGACATCAATATTTTGGGAATTTTAAAACCTGCTTTTACTTCTTATCAGAATTGAAATGAATAGCACTATAAACCCGATTGAAACGATTACAGTCCAACTATTTAATTGGCGCGATTCAACAACCATCTTATAATCTTTCAACAAAAATTTTGTAGCACTGGGTTGCCAGTAAGCCACGTTAGCTGCAACAGAATCTGCATTTGAATTAACGACCTCACCAGGCATATCTATTCGGTGAACATATTTTCCATTGCCGGCTGTGGATGCAAAATCCGTCAACGTTTCCACTTCAAGCTCAATCTGTTTTAATTGTTCTTTCGAGATTGGAATATTTGAAATACCTGAGATTGGAAAAAGAGAAGCGATATCCTCCATGTCTTTTTCATTTTTAAGAGACTCAAACAATTTCTCTTTGTTATTATTCAAGGTATCAATCCATGATTTATTTGTGCCAACATCCAATACCTTAACCATCCGCGAATAATATTCTTCGAAGATTGCGCGGGTAGCATAGGTCTCAAAAATCTTATCATTCAAACCATCTAAATACAAACTATCTGCTTTGGAGATTGACTTGCCTTCAGCGGGCAATCGATCAATAAAAGTATAATCTTCCTGCGTAAAATAATCTGTGGTGGGGTGCTTAAGTCGATTGATAGCCAAATAGGTATCTGAATAAGAAATGTATGTATAAAACCATCTGAATTTTTTATCAAACTCACTTCTAATTCTAAATGTTGTATCGCTGGGTGTCGCTAATTCCTTATTTGCTTCCGTTGCGGAAGTAAAATGCCTGGTGTATGTAGTGATAAACTTTTTATCATCGGTTTTCCTTATTGTATCTTTTACTGTGGTGACAACTTGCCAGTTGGTTGACGACCCAATTCCAATAAAGTTTTTAGCCCCCACTGAATCAGTTTCCAATTCAATTGTTTTATCTAATGATCCATCTTCATGAACAATTGTTTTCATGGATACAGAATGATCGCACGAACTAAGGAATAATAAAATTCCCGAAAGGGTAAATATTAGTTTACAAGTCTTCATAATTCTAGTTTTTGCTGATTTTAAAATCACCTTTTTTTGTCTGATCATATAGCGAAATTGTTTTGGGCGATTCTCTTCGCTTCTTGTAGGTTTGAAAAAAAAGTTGAGTATTTAAAGTGGGTGCATTAGCCTGGTGCTTGTTGGTATATCTCAGATCATCCACAGAAAAAACTTCAGAAGCGAAAAATCCAAGTAAGATAATTGACACTATCCCCATTGTTGATTGTAACCATCTGTGCTCAAAACGAAGCAAAATTTTATCAAGCAAAGTGATTCTTGGCTCAGGCTCAATACCTTTCATAATCCTCGATTTCATTAGCGTATAATTAGCTGACAGCACAGGTATTTCAGCCACTTTGCTTACTAGTTGATGTTGATGATTAGTCTGTAATAGGAGTTCCTTACAGGATGCACAGCCAATAATATGTTTATCCACCAAAGCTCTCTCAGTGCTGTTGAGTTCTTTGTATAGAAAAATTAATTCCTCAATACTTTTGCAATTCATAGCTTAATTGAATTATTAGTTTCAAAATAGGGTTTCAATGTTTTGCTAACAGCTTGCCGAGCATAGTATAAATTGCTTTTCATATTACCAGAAGATATAGAAAGCACATCACACACTTCTTCAACAGTTAGTCCCTCCAAATCGCGCAGCACAAATACCGCACGCTGCTTTGGCGTCAACAACTCTGCGGCATGCGTAATTGCGTTCATTAGCTCTTTACCTTCAAGTTCACTCACTGGTGTAGTCTCTTGTTTAAGTGTATCTCCAAGTTCCATATCTACGTGATTCTTTCGCTGCTTTGCGGAAGATGATTTTAAAAAATCGAGGCTTCGGTTAGCAATAATGCGGTAGAGCCATGTTGTTATCTTGATCTCCGTTCGATAGCGATGGATATTATTCCAAAGACTAATAAAACTCTCCTGCACAATGTCTTCAGCTTCGGCAGTTTGGCCAACAAACCGAAATGCTACCCGGTATGCAAAAGTCTGATACTCGTCAACAATAATTCCAAATGCGCGACTGCTTCCAGCTTTGGCTTGATGAATTACCTCGATTGTCACGCGCACAGTTTCTTTATGCATTGCTCATTATACGATTTCAATCTTTATCGGTCAAATGAAGGCAGTTGATAATTTCTATAGTGTTTAAATTTGAACTTATTATTCATATAAAAATTGATCTTCGCAACTAATTATGAAGCACCTTCGTTACATAGGCAGTTCGCAGTGAGCACATTGGCCGCAACCGAAGTAACTATTTTTTAAACTATTCGCAGCGCCAGAGTTTTGTTCCGACAATCCTTTACAAGACAAAATAGTATGTGGGTCGCGATGCGCACTTAAGAGAGAAAGTATGGCTTGGAGCACATTATACATTACAGGAAAAAAAGATTTTCAAGAGGAAGTAATCGAGAACCTAAAAAATTCTGACGTTCCCTATTTACCCGGAAGTTCAGGTGAAAGTAATTTAATCATGATTTGGGTAGATGATAAACTTCCACTAAGGGATTTAAAAATTGCCATTGGTAGTAAAACTTTATTTAAGTACCGATTGCAATTCTTTACATCGCCCGAACAGCATCATATGGAAGAAAGTCAGGAAAAACTGACTGCTCGAGAAGAGGCCATGATTCGTGAGATGAGCGACTGGGAAGCTCGGTACCGCCATACCGCCTAGATTAATTGCGCAGGCCTTGCTTAAATGCCTTTAGGATTCGATAAAAAGCAATAAATTTAAGACTCCTAAAGACCTGAAATCTACCTCTATGGCATCCTTCTCCCCGCGCCCATTTGTTTTCTTTTTAAGCCTCCTTTGCTCTATTCAAGCTTTTAGTCAACAAGATTCTGTTGCACTTTCTGAGGAGTATTACCGCCAAGGGATGGAGGTTTTCGATTATTCGCACCGGAAACAAGCTACTGAAATGTTTATGCTGGCAACAAAAGCTAATCCCAAAAATGCCAAGGCTCAGTTTATGACAGGCCGATCTATCATGCTAACTATTCGCAAGGAACAGTCGCTTCAATATTTTAAAAATGCCTACACACTAGATCCTAAAATTGATGAAGATATTCTTTACTATTTAGGGCAAGCCTTTCACTATGCCGAAAAATTTGACAGTGCTATTCTTTTATACAACCGATACAGCCGCTTACTTGCCCGATCGCTTGATTATGAAAAATCAAAAAAAATCAGTGAGGTTAACAGAAAAATTTTTGAATGTAACAATGCAAAAATAATGGTTGCTCAACCTGTAGACATAACCTTGAATAGACTGGACGAAAACATTAACTCAGAGTGGCCCGACTACGCGCCTACCATTAATGCCGATGAAACATTTATGGTATTCACAACCCGCAGGCCCGAAGAAAATTCAAACGACCGAGTAGCTGCAGACAATGAGTATTATGAAGAGATTTTTTATAGCCGCAAGCAAGATGGCGCATGGACCCCCGCACGCAATTTGGCTGGCTCAATCAACAATAATTATCATAATGCCAGCGTAAATCTATCGCCCGATGGAAAAGAAATGCTTTTATATTATGACAGCAACGGAGGCGATATTCTTATCTCATCACTGAAACCTGATGGAAACTGGACAAAGCCTGAGGAGATAGAAATAAATACGGAATACATCGAAAACTCGGCTTCGATTACGGCTGATCGACAAAAATTATTCTTTACCAGCAACCGGCCCGGTGGTTATGGCGGAACTGATATTTATGTAGCTACAAAAAACTCAAAAGGTAACTGGAGCGACACACAAAACTTAGGCAAGATAATCAATACTGATTTAGATGAAGATGGCGTGTTTATTTCTGCTAATGGCAAAACTCTTTACTTTAGTTCTAACGGGCATGCAGGTATGGGTGATCTTGATATTTATAGATCAACTTACAATACTGAAAAAGATCTGTGGGAAAAGCCAATTAATATGGGCTATCCTGTTAACTCGGTTGAAAATGACATCTACATTGTGCTTACGCGTGATGAAGACTATGCCTATATTTCTACGGTAAGAAAAGATGGAATTGGGGAACAAGATATTTATAAATTAGATATCAGAAATTGGAAAGCACCAACTTATACCCAACCTGATTTTGCCGATGCCGTGTTAACCATGGAAGATGAATTACCCGCCTTAGCAAAGCCAGAGGCAAAACCTAACCTTGTTATTGCTGAAACTGGAGGCTTTGAGTCAATTATGTTTAATGTCTTTGTTGCCGAAGGAGGCTCAAGGCAACCCCTGCAAGCAAGTGTAAAATTAGCTACTGCAAAAGGTGATGAGATTCTATTCAAAGAGATTGCACCAGGAACATATCAAATGAATTTACAACCAAATAGAAAGGCATCTAAATTCAAACTTCAGGTTTCAAGTACCGAATACATTCCATACTCATCGTCTTATTATTTTGGAAATAAGTTTCAAACCAATGCGATGACTGATACCGTTTATTTAGACAAGATTGCCGTGAACTATAAACGCACGCTCAATGTTTATTTTGGTCACGATAGCGACTTGCCAAAATCATTTGACGATATACTTTATCTCGAACAGATAATGAAAACTGCAGCATCGATTAAAGTAGAAATAAGCGGTCATACTGATAATATGGGATCGTATCCATACAATATCAGTCTGAGCGCCAGACGTGCCAATGCCGTAAAAAAACATTTAGTTAAAGCGGGTATCGATCCTGAACGAATTACCGTTGCCGGATACGGACCCGACAAACCAATTTCTGATAATAGCACTCGGGCCGGGCGTCAATTGAATCGCAGAACGGAGTTTACAATAATTGAAAAGTAAAACGAAAATGATTCTTTATCGATGAAGCGGTGGTTAAAACGACTCCTTATTATTTGTGCAGCCATAGTTACAACTTTGCTTTTACTAATCGGACCCATCGATCGCACCCCATTACCCGAACAGAACTTTTATAAGCAAATGAAAAAAGATTTGGATACACTTTCCATTTCTTCCTATTCTGCAGTGGGTAAGTTAAAAGCTGGTTGGGGAAAGGTTTCCATTACTCCTGAGCATTCTATGCCCATGGCCGGATACAAAGTGCGCAATAATTTTGAAACAGTTCACGACTCGCTTTATGCCCGTGTAATCGGTATAAACAATGGATCCATTTCATGTTATCTTATCAATGCAGATTTATTGCTATTCCCACCAATAATAAAACAACAAGTTCAACAACGATTAAGCAAAGAACTTTCAGGAAACACTTTTCTTTATTTTAGTGCAACGCATACCCACAACGGTATTGGTGGATGGAATAATAGTGCTGCTGGTAATTTTATTCTGGGAAATTATGAGGAGGATTGGGTAAATGAAACTTCAGCAAAATTAGTTGAAGAGATAAAAGCAATTGACGCTACACTAAAACCTGCACGGCTTTCTTATTGGGAAACTGATGCCAGTGAATATGCAGCAAACCGATTGGTAACCGGAGCTCCGCATGACGGTTGGTTGCGTGGGTTAAAGATTGTAGCTGATGATAGTAGCTCCACCCAACTAATTACGTTCAGTGCACATGCTACAAGCATCAGTAAAAAAAGTCTTTCACTTTCGGGGGATTATCCGGCCGCGCTGGTTGATCAAATTGAAGAACAACAAAATTCGTCAGGTATGTTTATGGCTGGCATGGTCGGTAGCCATCGGCTTGCCGGGCTTGATGACACAGACTTTGATTTAGTTAGTAAAGCCGGGGTTGCGCTGAGCAAAAAAATCCTTAATGCTAGTTACGATCCAGCTTCCGATTCGATTGAAATAAGAGCCGCACACATACCAATTCAGTTTGGTCCATCGCAATTGCGTATCACAAAAAAATGGAAACTTCGTAATTGGGTTTTTAATTTATTATTAGACCCATTACAGGGAGAGCTAACGTATCTTCAATTGGGCAATATTATTTTGATAGGAACTCCATGCGATTTTTCAGGAGAACTTTCGGTTACTCATAAACTGAACGAACTTGCTGCATTCAATAATCAGCATCTAATTATAACCAGCTTTAATGGCGATTACGCTGGCTACATAACGGAAGATGAACATTACGATCAAGTAGAAAAGGAAGAAGTAATGGCCATGAATTGGGTTGGCCCCTTCTATGGAAATTATTTTAGTGAAATGATTTCTGCCCTAATCAATAAACCTCAAGCGCGCTAAGTCGCGAGGTTTTCTTAACCATTAAGAGCACACAAAATTAAGATTTAGGCTTACGATCAGTACGCTTGCCTCGCCACGGTTTATTCTTGACTCCTGAATTATTACCTCTATTATTTCCCTGACCTTGGGTACCAGTTCTCGCTTCTGGCGTATAAGCAGGGCCGGCTCCTAATTCAGCAGGTAAAGGCATCTTAGGGACTTCTTTACCAATTAGGCTTTCAATTCTAAAAAACTTTCGTTGGTCAAGCTGATTAATAAATGTAATGGCTGTGCCCGTTGTTGCTGCGCGTGCAGTTCGGCCAATTCTATGTATGTAATCTTCGGGATCGGGTGGCACATCGAAATTGATAACAAGGTCAATTCCTTCTACATCAATTCCTCGTGATAGAACATCGGTTCCAATTATGATTGGAAGCTTCTTATTTTTAAATTCACGCAATACACTTTCGCGTTCTACTTGTTCAAGATCAGAATGAATTGCCTTTGCTTGTAACCCCAACCGTTGAAGATTGCGATCCAATTTTTTTACATTCTCTTTTGTTGAAGCAAATATCAACACACTGTTAAATTGCTTTTCCTTCAGCAGATGATCTATCAACTTTTCCTTCTGTTCGTTATGCACAACGTAAGCCTGTTGCAAAATACCTTCAGCTGGTTTTGAGATGGCAATATTTATCTCGATTGGGTTCTTTAAAATTCGATTAGCCAGTGCTCTAATTTTTGGCGGCATGGTAGCCGAAAACAAAAGCGTTTGTCTATTTGCGGGAAGTTCTTTAATAATTCTTAAAATATCTTCATAGAATCCCATGTCGAGCATGCGGTCAGCCTCATCTAACACCAAGTGTTCAACATGATCAAATTTAATTGTACCCATGGCAATTTGAGCAATCAGGCGACCTGGTGTTGCTATAATAAGATCAACTCCACCCTCCATGGCGCGCTTCTGTTGATCCCAGGTTGCGCCATCACCACCTCCATAAATCGCAATTGAACTCACACCTAAAAAATAGGAAAACCCTTCAATCTGCTGATCTATTTGTTGAGCAAGTTCACGCGTAGGCGCAATGATGACAGTATTTAAGTGTCGTTTTTCTGAGGCAACAATATTATTGAGAATGGGCAGCACATAGGCTGCGGTTTTTCCTGTGCCGGTTTGTGCGCAAGCAATCAGATCGTGTTTTGCAAGAATTACCGGAATAGCCTGCTCTTGTATGGGGGTAGCTTTGGAAAATCCCATAGCATCCAATCCATCAAGGAGTCGTGGATTGAAGTTAAAATCGTGGAAACTCAAAATGTATAAATAATTAGTCTAAAAAAATCCCTCGCAAGATACAATAAGATATCTAAATTCACCGGTTTAGAATAATAGGAAAGTGATCAGTTAATCCTTAAAACTTGTATCTTGTATACCTCAACTGCAGCAACTTTCATTATGGTTTTAGATAAGGAAGGCACGAATACTTTCTCACTAACTATTACGGTTTGTGAACGTGATATTGATACCATGAATCACGTTAACAACGTAGTATACCTAAAGTGGGCGCAAGATGTAGCCACAGCGCACTGGAATGCCGTGGCTTCGGAATTAATCAAACAAAAATATTTGTGGGTGGCTCTGCGTCATGAAATTGATTACCTCGCTCCCTCTTTTGAAGGTGACACATTATTGGCTACAACCTGGGTTGGAGAAACCAATGCCGCGCGCACCGAGCGTTATGTCGTTATTACAAACTCTATAACTGAAAAGATCATTGCAAAAGCAAAAACTATTTGGTGCATGCTTGATAGCAGTACCCTAAAACCTAAACGCATAACTGAAGAAGTTATTAATCTTTTAAAATCAAATTCTTTATGAATAGAATAAAATTACTTTTCTTATTACTCTTAATTCCTGGCGTTCTGCTTGGCCAAAAAAATGAGGTAACAGAATTGTTTAGTAAAGAAGCACCGTTAGATATCAAACTGTCGATCTCAGTAAAAGGTGTAAAATCAATCACCAATGATACGGTTTATACAGAAGCCATAATGTATTTTAAAAAAGATGACGCGTGGGATTCCATTCCAGTTTCCGTGCGGGCTCGTGGTAATTTCAGGCGAAAAGAATGTGGCTATCCACCTCTTAAAATAAAGATTAAGAAAAACGATGCCAAGGGAACGGTTTTTGCCGGAAATAAGAGCCTTAAACTTGTGTTGCCTTGTAATGCATCGAAAGACAATTCCTTGATTATAAAGGAATATATCTGTTATCAACTCAACGAAGTTGTTACTCCTTACACATTTAATACACGCCTACTGAATATCGAATTCAATGATGTGTCGGGTAAGAAAATAAAATCCACACAGGTAACGGGTTTCTTCATTGAAGACGATGATTTGGTCGCCAAGCGACATCATGGTAAAGTCGTTGAAGATTTAAAATTGCATCCCAAAATTTTACAAGAAACTAATTCAATACGGCATGACATGTTTCAATATATGATAGCCAATACCGATTGGTCAACTGCGTTTTTACATAATGCCAAAGTGATACAATTAGATTCACCTAAAGTATTTATTCCTTTAGCCTATGACTTTGACATGTCTGGATTTGTTGACCCACCTTACGCGCAAGTCAATGAAACATTGGGAATTGCCAGCGTGCGCGATCGCTTGTTTAGGGGATTTTGTCGACCGGATGATGCCTTTCAAGCTGTTCGTCAAGAATACATTCAGAATGAATCCAATATCAAAGCCGTTATGGCGAAGTACCAAGCCCAGATGGACCCGCGTGAATATACTTCCATGGTAAAGTACATTGATAAGTTTTTTGACACCTTTAAAAGTGATTCGCAATTTAAAGCTGAGATTATAAATAAGTGCCGAACCAAATAAATTAGCCCAAGGCAAGAAACCCAAGAAAGACAACCACGCTAAGTATAAAACCAAACATAAATACCTGGTAAGCATAAACAAGCAGACTGTATTTGCGCTTTAATATCAACCCTTGATTATACAAATCAATGGTCATGTGTTCATATAAGTCATCTCCTGAATCTAATAATCTCTTGATTTCATCTAAGTAAGCTTGTTGGCTATAACTAGCAATAATCCCAAAGAATAGCAAACTTGATTTTTGCATGGTTCCACCTACTACTTTTGCTTTTAGCAATTTGGGTCGCGCGGCTTGAATAGCAAAAATAACCGAGATCAAACACGAGAGTACGATTAACACAATGGGCACAATTCCTTTGGTGTCATAAGCCTCAATCTTACCTGCTATTGCACCATACCCCGTAATTGCAATGATGGATGAGATGATCATCGTGTTGATACTGATAATAATGTTTGCTTTATTATCAGCCATTTGAATGAGGTTGCTTTGATTTTGGTAGGTTGCTCTAAAAAGTGTTTCTCGTCCCCTGCCAGCCTTTTTTTTCTTCATTGGTTTTGGCTCCATGAAAATAAATATAAGAATTTTTTAGACCTGCTTATAGTTTAAAATCATGTAACCGAATGTCGTCAAGTCCATGCTGGTCAAACGGGTTCTCCATTTGATCTTGCACATTGTACAAGGAGATGAGGATAAATGTAGAGATTGCTGATAAGGCATAAACAATCCACGACTCATTTAAAGTAGCACCATCGTACAATCGGTGATATAGAGCCGGAGTATAAATAAGCGGATACACATAAATAAAAATCAGGCAATAGGCACGCAATGCAATGGGTGTTCGATGATGATTTATAGCTGTAATATTCTCCACGCTATAATGAACGTCTTTCATAAAACGAAAAATCTTTATAGCCGTGCCACCGCCAACAGCTTCCTTATTTAATTGAATAAACTGAAATATTTTATCCACTTCTTTGTCTAACTGCTCGCGGGTGTTTGTCTTACCCAGGTAGCCAATCAAGGTTGTGCTAATGGTTGAGATAATTGCTATCAATTCGTGCTTAGTCGTTTCGTCAAGTTTTTTGTTATCCAGAAATGAATCGCGGACGGTGGTTAACCCTGCTTTAAAGCGCGAAAGATACTCCAGTGCTTTTTCGCGTCTTCTAAAAGCGCTACGAATAGTGAATACCAAAGGGAATACAATCGCTATACTAATGAGGGCAAGATCGTAGTTGTAATGAAAATTATAAGTCAGTACGAAATAAGAAACCACCACCGAGACACCCAAAGCGAGTGTGGTGCGAAAGTTAAGGATCGAAAGGTATTTGTTCATGGAGGGTGAAGATAGGATTTATTAAATCCGCTGGACTAAATATAAAATAAAAAAAGCCCTGACATTTCTGTCAGGGCTTTCTCTTTGAAAAAATGAGGTGTATTAATTAGTAACGCGAACGTTAACTGCATTCAAACCTTTTTTTCCTTCCTTCAATTCAAAAGTGATTGAATCGTTTTCACGAACCTGGTCTACAAGACCTGAAACGTGTACGAAATACTCTTGACCTGTGGATGTTTCTTTTACAAAACCGAATCCTTTGGTTTCGTTAAAGAATTTTACTGTTCCTTCTTTCATTGTGATTTGTTAAAAAATTTAAGTGCCAAATGTACAAATTATATTTGGATATACTAAGGTGCATAGCCAAATACCTTAGGCCGCCTTTTTTACACGATTTAAAACGACCTCCTTCTGCTGGGCAATCCGAACGATGTGCAGTTTGTCTAACAATAGAATAACATAATAGGTAGGATCAATCTCATGCCACCGTATGCCTCCAAAGTTAGCCCGTGAGCCATATTTGTGGTGATTGTTGTGATAACTCTCGCCCATCATCAAGAAATCTACCGGAAGGAAATTTCTCGAGGTGTCGCCCACAGGGAAGTTTCTATAGCCATACTTATGCGCAAACCAATTAATGATAGCTCCATGGATAGGGCTCATCAGGAAATGGATTGGCAACAGCAACCACAACCACCAAAATGTGGCGAACTGCCAGTAGAAAGCAACATATAGAATACCCCAAAACAGCCTTGATGGCCATGATCTGGCAAATTTGTCAAATGCTATCCAATCGGGTACACCATCAGTGAAACGCTTTTCAACGGTAATTTTTTTATTGGCGATATCGGAATAAATCGTTTTAGTCTTCCACATCATGTTCCAAATAGTCTCGTCATATTTTGGCGAATGCGGGTCGTTTTCGGTATCCGCGAAAGCGTGGTGCATGCGGTGCATAACTCCATAGCCATAGGGACTTAGGTAATTAGAGCCTTGGAAAATCCAGGTAAGAATGTACACTATCTTCTCGACAAACGGACTCATTGTGAATGCCTTATGAGCTGCATACCGATGTAGAAAAAATGTTTGAAAAAACAGCGACAAGTACCAGTGAGCAATAAAAAAGATCAAAATTGCTTTCATTATTAGGTAGATTAAGTATTTAAAAAGCTTAAAATTAGCCTTCTAAGGCCAATTAATTGTAAGATCACTACAGCATGAATTTGTGACAAATTCCGTGAATTATTTTTTATTATGAAGGGCGCCAGCAATGTCTGACTTAAGATGTTGAACAAAATCGGCTACATTGTTCAGATTACAGGCATTTTTGAAGCTTTCGAACAAATGTGAGGTATCGGGGAGTTCTATATTAATCTTGCCTCGTTCATCTTCCAATTTCTTTCTGGCTCGGCTCAAAAGTTGCCGACAGTGGTCAGCCTTTTTATCAAGCACTTTTTGGATGGATTCATAATCGAAATCAAACACTTCTTTAAGTAGATAAGCAGCTCGTTCTAATGGCTCTAACTTAGCCTGAATAACCTTAAATGCAGCAGAAAGCTCCTTTTCAAAATCAATATGAGCAAAATCAGATTCTTTGAACCGAGTCAGGATTTCAGAAAGTTGAATCGAATCCCAATACTCCTCCTTCTTCTTTTTCAAGGCATTTAGGTGCTTCAAACTGTTATTTGTTACAGCCTTAATTAGGTATGCTTTAGTATTTTCAATTTTTGCCTGATCGATACTAAGCCATTTTACAAAAGTATCTTGAACAATATCTTCTGCATCAGCTTTACAACGCAACAGATTATAGGCAATCTGGCGAAGCATGGGTTGATAGATAACAATAGCTTGAGCTTGATTCACTGGCAAATATTTAATCCAACAAAGGTAAGGCTAAAAAGTTTAATACTAATTAGAAATTCATTTGGATTTGCCTTTACTAATGTGCGGGAGCTTATTTCTCAAACTCAGCCAATTCAAGCCAGCGGAATGTTTTTGACTCAATCTGATTAGTCAGTTCAAGTATTTGGGTTGCTAACTCTTGCAACTTCACGTGATCGGTTATGCCGCTATTCAATGTATTGGATAATTGATCCTTTTTACCTTCCAGATTTTGAATCTCTTTTTGCAAACTCTCAAACTCTTGCTTTTCCTTAAAAGATAGTTTACGCTTATCTGATTGATCGGCCTCTTTTATTGCAGCAGGCTTTGGTTTTTCTTCAACTACGTTTTCCTTTTCTTCTAGGAAGGTACGATAGTCAGAATAGTTTCCATTGAAAGGTCTAATCACCCCATCACCTTCAAAAATGAAAAGTTCTTCAACCAGGTGATCCATGAAATATCTATCGTGAGACACTAGCACCAGGCAACCATTAAACTTCTCAAGAAAATCTTCTAACACATTAAGCGTATCAATATCAAAATCATTTGTGGGTTCATCCAAAACCAAAAAATTTGGATTACGAACAAGTACTTTCAACAATTGAAGCCGCTTCCTTTCACCTCCGCTTAATTTCTCAACGATGTTATATTGCTTCTCGGGCGAAAATAAAAACGTTTCTAAAAATTTTGACGCTGAAAGTTGTGCCCCATCAGCAAGCGTGATGTATTCTGCAATCTCTTTCACTTCTTCAATAACCCGATTAGCCGGATTAAGGTCTTCAACTTCTTGTGTGAAGTAACCAATCTTGGTGGTTACACCCGGTATTAATTCTCCAGAATCTGGTTTTGAAGCTCCGGTAAGCAAATCCAAAAAAGTGGATTTACCAACACCATTTTTTCCGACAATTCCTATCCGGTCTTTCTTCTTAAAAATGTAAGAGAAATCGGACACCATTTTAGCCGCTCCATAACTCTTTGAGACATGGTGAAGTTCGAGAACCTTGCCTCCCTGCCTTGCCTCTTTTACATCCAACTCAAGCCGATCTCTTTTAAGATTAATTGAAGCTTTATCCTTCAAATCATAATAGGCATCAATTCGGTATTTAGCTTTCGTTCCCCGGGCACGTGGCTGCTTGCGCATCCATTCCAATTCCTTCTTAAGCAGGTTTCGGGCTTTCGAAACTTCCGTTTTCAGCATCTCTTCCCGATCCGACTTCTTTTCCAAAAAGTATGCATAGTTACCTTTATACCTATAAAGTTTACCTCGGTCAAGCTCGATAATCTCATTTGCTACGTTGTCCAGAAAGTATCGATCGTGGGTAACCATCAGCAAGGTTATCTGTTGACCAGACAAGTATGACTCCAGCCATTCTATCGCCTCAAGGTCAAGATGGTTAGTCGGCTCATCCATAATAATAAGATCTGGCTCGGCCAATAACATTTGTGCAAGGAAGACTCGCTTACGCTGACCGCCAGATAATTCATCAAACTTTTGATCAAGATCAACGATACCTAGTTTGCTCGTAATCATCTGAACCTTGGCATCATAATCCCAGGCATTGTATTCCTCCATTAGTTCAAGAACTTGCTGCATACGATCGGCCGAAGTGGATGCATCGTGAATGCAAGCTTCATATTCCCTTACAACGGAAGCAACTTTATTATTCTTATCAAAAATGATTTCGGTTACCGAAAGATGACCGGCAACATTTGGCTGTTGAGTTAAGTAGCCCAACTTTATACCTTCACGAATACTAACCACACCTTGATCAGCGGCAAGCTGACTGGTAAGAATTTTTAGCAACGTAGATTTACCGGTGCCGTTCTCCCCTACCAAGGCCATCTTATCACCTTGCGAGATACCTAAGGTAATATCTTTAAAAAGCCAACGGTCATTGAATGATTTAGCGAGTGATTCTGCAGACAGGTAATTCACGGAAAATAAAAATTAGTCCGCAAGTTAGCACAAGCGTTTCAGCCCAAAGAATGGGTTTAAAAATTATAAAATATTTTTCACGTAAACGGACAATAACTATTCGGGGCTTGATTGTTTTGCATAGTAGCAAAAGAAACAAACTCCAAGTTGAAAAAATGCCGTTGCTATGATGGTAAAAAGTAGTATCATAACTCCATCTTTTAATATTAAATATAAAGTTAATATACATTGTAATAATATCATAACAATCAGATAGTTATGATTAAATAAACAAGCTAACTAATTGATTATGAATTTGCTAAAAACTATTCTTCAGCAACATTCCAAAGCTCAAATGCAGCGAATAGTAACGTATGTTGGCGCTGATAAGAAAAAGTTTGCTGAATTAGTTTCATTATTTCTTGCTGGTCCTTACCGTGTAACACAGCGAACAGTATGGCCATTAAGCTATTGTGTAGAGGAGCATCCAGAATTGATTAAATCACATCTTAAAAGGATTGTTGGCTTCTTAGGAAAGCCAGAGGAACATAATGCCGTTAGGCGAAATATTTTAAGAGTGTTTCAATTCATACACATTCCAAAATCTCTTCAGGGCAAGGTGGTTGATCTTTGTTTCACTTTTTTATCAGATGGAACTCAACCTATTGCCATACGTGTTTTTGCCATGACCGTGCTGACTAATATCGCAAAGGAAAATCCCGAATTAAAAAATGAAATCATTCCGTTAATAGAGGATCAAATGCCTTTTGGAAGTGCAGGGTTTAGATCACGAGGCAGAAAAGTACTTCAGGAATTAAAAAGCTAATTTATCTGAGTTTTTGTAACCTGTTTTATTTCCCTCTGCCAAGCCTTTAATCTATGCTTATCTGTTTTTTTTGTGATCTGTGAGGACACAGACCACGGGTACTTCAGGATTTAAAAAGCTAATTTTGCAACCGCTATGAGCACTCCTACTCACACCTGCAAAAGTTGCCAAAATGTTTTTACGGGAAACTTTTGCAATCAATGTGGCGAGAAAATTCTAACAGCAAAAGAGCGATCATTCAAAACGATAGCTAATAACATTCTGCAGACCATCACTTTTGCTGATAGCCGTTTGATTCGCACACTTTGGCAGGTTATTGTAAACCCTGGGTTGCTTTCAAGAGACTTTGTAAATGGAAAGCGAGTTAATCATATTAGCCCTACTGCGCTATTCTTTGTTCTAAACTTATTCTATTTCTTTTTTCCCTTCATTCAACTATTTAACGCATCATTAAATACTCAACTGCTTTCACCTTTCAGCGAATTTTATAAATCGATCATCGCACATAAAATAGTTAACCTAAATCTTACGTTAGATTCTTTCACACTGATGTATAACCTCAAAACTACCAGCCTTGCCAAGATGATGGTTATGGTTTTTGTAATAATCAGTTCGCTTCCACTAAACTTGTTGTACTGGAAAAAGAATAAATTCTTTGCCGATCACGTAACCTATGCAGTAGAACTTGCTTGTTTTAATCTATTTGTAAATGCCATTGTATTAACAATTATCATGAAGGTGTTTGGTCTGGGAATGTATTTAAGTGAAGCAGTACTCACAACAATATTCATTTCAACAAACCTCTATTTTGTGTTTCGCTCGAGCAATATATTTTATCATGAGCGTGGTTGGCGATTGATTACAAAGTCAATCGTTTTGATTCTCTTCTTGAAAGTAGCGCTGGAAGTTTACCGGTCGGTCTTATTCTTTGTTACTGTGGCAATGCTTTAACTAGTGCACCGTTCGTGAAAGGTTGTTTATCAATTCCTCAACTTGTGACCAATCACCTGGGTTAGCGAGGCTTTTGTAATGTAACAAGATTTGAATCGCTAATTCCACTTCCTTAAGCATGGCAAGGGTTAGCCCTAAGTTGAAATAGCTATTTGGAAAGGAAGGTTCAATCTCAATTGAGATTTGATAATGAATTTTAGCCAATGGAAAATTTCCAATCTCTGCATAGAGGTTAGCCAGATTATAATGACCCTCAAAATGACGTGGATCTTCTTTCAAACATTTAGTGAAGCAATCAATTGCTTTGCTATGATTTTTCAACTCCGATTCTAGGATACCGAGATTACAATATGCATCGGCTACCGAATCTCCAACCTCAATTGCTTTAAGATACTGATTAACTGCACGTTCATCTTCACGTTCATCAAGTAGTAAGGCTTGTTCAAATGTTGAAAGCTTATTCAGGTGTACGATTTTGCCATCCGAAAACAGATTCATTTGTCCGTGCTTATTTGCCTCGCGTTTCTTTTTGCGAACCGGCTTAAACCCGAACTTCTCAGGATTTGGAGTAGGAAATTGAATGACCTTGCCCATCCCTGCAAAGGTAATAATTTTCCTTTTGTGATTATGAAAGATTGGCTAGCCCGCTTTCCTGCGAAGGACTTTCTTCGCGGTTTCCTTCTCAGCTTTAGCGGCCGTGCCTTTGGCTTTTTCCATAGGCTTCTTTTTGGCTGCATCGATACTTGCTTTCAAAGCAGTCATGATATCAACTACTTCCGGCACTTCTTCAGTCATCATCACTACTTCTTTGCCTTCAATCTTAGCATCTATTATTGCCTTAAGCGCATCGTAATACCGATCCTTCATTTCTAGTTTAGCAAATGTAGTAGTCATGGAATCAACCAAAGTTTTGGCAAGCTTCAACTGCTCTTTGTCAGCCTTCACTTCCAAAAGTTGCGGCACTTCACCCATGTTACGAACTTCATTGGGATAGCGCAGACGATACATTAAAATTCCACCCTCATGGGGAGAAATTAATACTGGAGTTTCCCGATCGCGAAGAACAACTTTACCAACGCCAACTTTCCCACTTTCTTTCAGGACTGCACATAACAGTCCATAAGTCTTGGCAGCGATATCGCCATCAGGACCAATAAAATAAGGTGTCTCAAATAAAGTATGATGTACTTCAGGTGCGTTCACAAAACCTTCAATCTCTATTACCTTTTCACTTTTGAGTTTTACTTTGTTTAAATCATCCTGTTCAATGATTACATACTGACCTGGTTCATACTGATAGCCTTTCACTATATCTTCAGTTTTGAGCGGCTGCCCTGTTACCTTATCCTTCTTCTCATAGCTAACCGGATTATTGCCCTCCCTTGTTAGCAAATTGAAACTGATAGTTTGCCCCGTATCAATCGCATTGTAAATCCTTACGGGAATAGTGACTAGCGAAAACTGAATGTGACCTTTCCAGATAGCCCGCATAAAAATAGAGTTAGTTTAAAAGATGAACTACAAGCCTCTAAGTTATTGACTATTAATTGTTTTTCAAAGTAATTAAATGAGCTTTTGTTAATTTCTGGTTCAGTCAAAGACCGCATTTCCTAAGATTAGATAATCAAAATTTAGGTAATATCAGTATTCAAAATCAACGTATGATGTTGTATCAACCTCAGCTCGTAGTTCGTGTAACAGACTGTAAAGTCCGTAGTAAGTTCTATTGATATAGAGTGCATCTTTTACCCCCCTAGCCTTTTTCGATTCCCGAAATGCTTTCATGCTACCTATTTCTTCACCAAACTGGTATAAGGAAGTGAAGTAGGATTTCTCAGCAAAATCAAATTTAGGGGTGCGAAACGGGCGACCAAGAAGTTCAACCAATTTAGTAAACACTTCTTTGAAAAATATTTTATCCTGAGCTAAATCATCCGGATAGATGAATCGTAAATCATGAAAGACTTTATCCAACCTTGCTTTATCTGTGAGAATATCTTTGCCTAGCAGTTGAAAGTAGACCTTGTAGAAATCGGCAGGAATTACCTTTACGCAACCAAAATCGATTACACCCAATTTCCTTTCGGGAGTGATGATGAAATTTCCTGGGTGCGGGTCGGCATGTAGTGATCTCAAGGCATGAATTTGAAAATGGTAAAAATCCCAGAGTGCCTGCCCTAACCTATTTCGCTCAGACTGCGATAACGAGTCTGCTTTAAAAATCTCACCCAACGGTTTTCCTTCAATCCAGTCCATAGTCAAAATCCGATCACCAGAAAGACCCGGATAATAATCAGGGAATACCAAATTACCAATGTGACTACATTGCTTTGAGAGTTCAATAGAGCGCTTCAATTCCAACTTATAATCAGATTCTTCCAACAATCTACTTTCAACCTCCCCAATAAATTCATCGTACTCGGCTTGGTTGAGTTTAAACATCCGAAGTGCAATTGGCTTCACCATAGCGAGATCACTCTTCACACTATCGGCAACACCCGGATACTGAATTTTAACGGCAAGTTCTTTTCCGCTTAAGGTAGCTTTATGCACCTGCCCTATTGAGGCAGCATTACTTGCGGCTGTTGAAAAGGTATCAAATATTTCCTGTGGTTTTTTATTTAGCGATCGTTCAAATGTGCGCACAACCAACGGATACGAAAGCGGTGGCGCACTGTATTGCGCCATGGCAAACTGTTGCTGATACGCTGATGGCAAAAGATTTTTATCCATACTAAGCATTTGTGCCACCTTAAGCGCACTGCCCTTTAACTGACTTAATGAATCATAGATGTCTGTGGCATTGTCCTGATGTAACTGATCGCGCGAAAGCTCAGGATTAATCAACTTTTTGCTGTAATGCTTTAAATAATTTCCACCAATTTTTGCCCCGGTAGAAATAAACTTAGTTGCCCGTTGAACCTTACCAACCGGGATGCTCTTTTGTTCCTTTAATTTTGCCATTCAATGCCTGACGATCAGTTTTTAGAATTTTGATATAAAAATTTTCCGAAGTCGATAGCATTGTCTAACACGCCTTTACCAATTAAATCGAATGCCAGATTTACAGACTTCTCAATTGCAGCATCCGTCTTTTCAAAATTGGCACTTTCATCATGACTCCAAAACTGAAGGATGAACATGAGGTGCAACCAAAAGAGCATATCATATCGCTGATCAAGAAAAGGTCGCTTGGCTATTTCACCTCTACTCTTACCTTCATGTAATACAGTATTCAACCATTCTTCAAACGAATTTTTAAATCCTTTTAAGAATGATGGAACTACCGAAGGGTTTTTCCATGACTTTAGTTGATGCAAAACAAAACTGCGTTCGTCTTTTAATACTTCGGCCAACATAAAATAGAACGTGAGGATTTTTTCACGCGTTGTGAAAGCCTGATAACTCTCATCTGCTTCCATGCGGGTGCGCGTACTGTCTATAAATTTTTTCCAAATGGATTTTTCAAGTGCTTCAAACGATCCAAAGAATTGATAAAATTCTGATTCTTTAAATCCGCTGTCCTTACAGAACTTGAAGACAGAAGCTGGTTGCTTGCCTTCTGTTAATAGATGATCGCGGTAGCTGGCAACTATTTTCTCTGACGAAAGTTTAGTTGCGTTTTTAGGTTTCGATTTTTTAGCCTTTTCCATAGTAATTAAACATGTTTAGCCGTATTAAGTTTAGGTTATTGGCCTTTTCTTAATGAAAAAATTCCAACTGGCAATTCTTCTAATTTATTGCCAACTTTAAAAATGTCTTGGGCTAAAATCTATTCGGTAATCTGTATCGTTTGTTATTGCTATCTACCAGCACTTTCGCAAGAAACCAAAGCCCGATCGGCAGCCTATTACTTCCAAAAGGGAGAAGAATCATTGCAAAATAAATCTTATAAAACTGCCCTCGCTCATTTCAATGAATGTCTTCGGCTTAGCCCCTACTTTATGGAGGCCTACTATTCGCGCGCGCTTACCCGCGAGGGTTTGGGCGACAAGCAAGGTGCGCTTACTGACTACAATATTTATTTAGAAGCTAAACCCGAAGATAAAGAAGCGTTGTTTAGCCGGGCTGTAACTCGATACGATTTTGGACAGTGGGCTGCAGCTAAAGAAGATTTTCAAAAACTGCTTACCATGCCGGGTGGCGAAACTAATACGGTTTACTTTCAATCGGGAGCAGGTGGTGATGGTGTAACACGAGCCTTTACTGCGCAAGCTAATTTAACAGCTACATTCCTCAATTATCTGGGGTTGACTGAAACTAAACTCAAGAACTTTAAAGTTGCCCAGCTACATTTCGATTCAGCAATTCATATAAATCCTACCAATCCTGATTTGTTTTTAAATCGTGGCCTTACTAAACTTCTTGCGAGTGACTCGGTTGGCGCAACTTCCGATTTCAAGCAAACACTGATCTTGAATCCAGAAAGCAGTTTAGCAAAACATAACCTTGCTATTCTATCAACTAGTACAAGCAACACTTTTGAATCAGAAAAATTACTTACCGAAGCAATTGAGAACGACCCTAAGCTACCCTATTCATATGCGGAGCGTGCCGTTGTTCGAATGAAGTCAGGCAATTGGAAAGGCGCACTCACCGACTATACAGAAGCAATAAAACTTGATACTAAAGAAGCTGACTATTGGCTAAACCGCGGCATTATTCGTGAGCAGCACAACGATTTAAATGGAGCACTTAATGACTACAAACAAGTGCTAACACTTAGCCCTAATTATGAAAAGGGATGGCTGAATCATGGCAATGCATTAGTAAAATTAAATCGAATGGCTGAAGCTATTGAAGATTATACCGCAGCAATTACCTTTTACCCCGACTATGGCTTAGCGTATTATAACAGAAGTGTTGCTTATCACCGGCTCGGAAAAAAAGTGGAGGCCTGTAAAGATTTAACTCAAGCGATTACGCTTGGAATGAACGTTGAACCAATCATGCGTGCTAAGATATGTGTGGACAAATAAGAATAACATCAGGCTGAGATTAGAATTGATTACGGTATTGTGAAGGCCGAAATTGGGAGTTACAATGAAAGAAGATGGTAGTACGATTTTTGTTTTACTAAAATAACACACTAAATAAGATGGCTCAATTTTCTAAGCTCTATTTGCAATTTATTATCATTGTTCTCATTCAATTTATTTCAATTGCATCCTCTTATTCTCAAAAAAAGGTTATTGACAGCTTGATGTCTACACTCGCTAAAGTCGATGATATAACGAAAGTCAAGTTGATGCTAACGATAGCTGAGTTTCATACAGAAAATTCTAAATATGATACCGCCTTGATGTATCGATTCAAGGCATTGCAACTTGCGGAAAGAATTGAAAATAATGAAAGTCTCTACCAATGCCTGAAAGAACTATCCAGTTATTATGAAAGAAATAAATATCATGATAAGGCGCTGGAATTTGGATTAAGAGCTGAAAGAATTGCATTGGCTCAAAACAATAATGAAAATCTTTTCGAGATTCTCAACCTTGTTGGGGAAACCATCTACTTCAATAAA
>Ga0154020_10002466_pt1 | contig 22552 bp, 20 predicted proteins | sample Klosneuvirus_201_FD_109709 | JGI IMG/M metagenome (GOLD analysis project Ga0154020, IMG submission 109709) | Active sludge microbial communities from wastewater, Klosterneuburg, Austria - Klosneuvirus_20160825_MG | ecosystem: Engineered > WWTP > Aerobic digester > Activated sludge | place...
AGAGCGGCCTGATGACGCTGCGTCAGGTGGAGTTCGCCCTGTTCGACATGCGGCTGCACGCCGAGCCGGGCTCCGAGGCCGATGTCCAGGAGGTGGTGGACGAGGTGCGCCGCGAGGTGGCGGTGCTGATCCCGCCGGCCTTCAACCGCTTCCAGCACACCTTCTCGCACATCTTCGCCGGCGGCTACGCGGCGGGCTACTACAGCTACAAGTGGGCCGAAGTGCTCAGCGCCGATGCGTGGAGCGCCTTCGAGGAGGAGGGCGTGCTCAATGCCGCCACCGGCCGGCGCTACCGCCGCGAGATCCTGGAGGCCGGCAGCGCGCGCGATGCGATCGACAACTTCCGAGCCTTTCGCGGCCGCGAGCCCAGCATTGACGCGCTGCTGCGCCACCAGGGGATGGCCGGCTGAATGTCCTGTTGAAGGAACGTCGGGGGCAGCCCGTGTGCCCCACTGCGCTACCCCAGGGGGTGCTCACAAGGAAACGCCGGGCCGCCCCAAGTTTCCTTGACCCCCACGGGGGGCGGGCTGGGCGCAGCCCGGCCCTGGGGGCGCTCAGTACCGCGAGGTGGCCACCAGCGCGTCGGCGTGGAAGCAGAAGCGGTTGCGCCCCTGGCGTTTGGCCTGGTACATCGCCACATCGGCGTGGCGCATCAGCGTGTCCTCGTCGTCGCCGTCGTGCGGATGCACCGCAATGCCGATGCTGAAGGTGGTCGTCAGGGTGTGCTCACCCAGCGGGTAGGGTTGCGCCACCCGCTCCAGCAGGTGGGTGGCGGCGGTGCCGGCGTCCAGCGCTGAATCGATCTGCGGCAGCAGCACGACAAACTCGTCGCCGCCCAGGCGGCTGGCGGTGTCGGTGGCGCGCAGGCCGGCCACGATGCGCTGGGTCACCTGGCGCAGCAGCTCGTCGCCCACCGCATGGCCAAGCTCGTCGTTGACCTGCTTGAAGTGGTCCAGGTCCATGAACATCAGCGCGAACAGGTTGCCGTTGCGGCGCGACATCTGCAGACACTGCTGCAGGCGGTCGCGCAGCAGCAGGCGGTTGGGCAGCCCGGTCAGGGCGTCGTGCTGGGCCTGATGTGCCAGCTGCACCGCCATCGCGTGGGCCTGCGAGACGTCCTGAAAGGTCAGCACCGCGCCCAGCAACCGGCCATCGGCAGCGCGCAGCGGGGCCACCGATTCGCAAATCGGGTGCTCACCGCCGTCGCGGCTGCGCAGGATCACGGTGTGCGGCAGCGCCGGCCGGCTGCGCTGGTGCAGGCACAGCGCCACCGGGTCGGGCAGCTCGGTGCCGTTGTCAGGGTCCTGCCGCAAGAACGCCTCACCGTAGAGCCGGCCCTGCACCTGCTCCAGCGTCCAGCCGGTCAGCGCGCTGGCCACCGGGTTCATGTAGTCGACGCGGCCGGCACGGTCGGTGGCGATCACCGCGTCGGCCACACTCTCCAGCACCACCCGGCTGCGTTCGTGCTCCAGCGCCAGCTGCTCGGCCAGGCGCTTGCGGGTGATGTCCTCCAGCACGGCGTGGATGCGCACCACCCGCCCGTCGGCATCACGTTCGCAGGTGGCCGACATCAACATGTCGAGCTGGCGGCCGTCGCGGCTGACCAGGCGGTACTCGATGTCACGGGCTTCACCCTGCGTCAGCAGGGTGTCCCGGTCGGGCCCGGCCGCCTGGCGCCGCGATGCGTCGTCCATGAAGTCGGTGATGGCACGGCCCAGCACGGCCTCGCGGGCATAACCCAGCCGTTCGAGCCAGAGGCTGCTGACGCTGATGATGCGACCGTCCGGACCGGTGGAAAACATCATGGCGGGGGTGCGCTCGTACAGCGCTCGCAGCCGCTCGCGGCTGTGGCGCAGGCACCAGTGGTGCTGTCGGGCCTCCGCCACAGCCGACGCCAGCAGCAGCGGCGGCACCAGAGACGCCAGCAGCGGGATGTACAGCAGCACCGTCTGCCAGTAGGAGGTCCAGGCCGGTGGGGCCACCAGCCCGAAGGCCAGCAGCAGGCCGGCGGTGAGCGAGACGGCCAGCACCAGCACGGTGACCGCGGCATAGCGCAGCAGCACCGCCGCCAGCACCAGCGGCAGCCCCAGGTACACGAAGTGGAAGGGCAGCATCAGCAGCGCCACCATTCCCGTGCCCACCGACATCATCAGCGCTGCCAGCAGATCGAAAGTCAACACATCGCGGCGCAACTGCGGCCAGGTGGACGACAGCACCGCCAGCCAGACCGGCAGCAACGAAACCCAGCCGAGCAGCGAGGCCATGAACTCCAGCGGCCAGCCCGGCAGGGCGTTGTCCACACCGAGCAGCAACTGCAGCAGCGTCAGCAGGCTGGAGCCGGCCAGCGCGGGCACGAAGGCGCCGCGCACCAGCGCACGCCAGACGTGGCTGGGGCCGTCCTGCACCCGGCGGTACACGCTGCCCGAGCGCAGCAGCAGCACCGACAGCACCGGTTCCAGCAGATGGGAGGGTAGTCGCAACAGGCTGTCGGCCAATGAGGGCTCCATCCAAGCGGACAGCCCGATCAGCACGAGCAGCTGTGTGGCAAGCAGCGACCACCAACGGCGCTGCGGGGCAAACAGCAGGAAGCCCGCCAGCCAGGCGTCGGCCATCCACATCACCGACATCTGGTCTGGCATGCGCGTCCAGCGCAGACTCAGCCAGCCCAGCAGCGCCGTGCCCAGAGCCAGCAGGCCTTGCACCTGCCAGGGGCGGCGCGCCAGCCAGACCAGCAGCTCGGCCTCCAGCACGGCAGGTGGTCGGTCGGAAGCGGCCGTACGTGAAGGCCGTGCGGCATCGGCGGGGCGGCCTGAAACCCGGCCTGCTTCCGCACTCGAGAGGGCCCCTGCGCCTGAAGCCGTGCCAGGGGGGGCAAAGCTGGAGAAGGGCAGGGAGCTGTGGATCAGCTCCAGGCCACTGGTGGGCGTGGAGCTGTCCATGGGTGGGGGCGCTGCCATCGCAGTCAACTCCTGGGGCTGAGCAGCGCCGAACGCTGCCGGCGGCGCAGCCACCACCAGCCCAGGGCGCCCAGAAGGGTGATCAGCGCCCCGATCCACTCCAGGGCCCTGCGAAGCGGGTCACGGGTCTCGGTGGCAGCCGGGCCGACCCAGCGGGTGAACAGGGTGTCCCGTTCGGCCAGGGGCCAGCGCATCAGTGCGCGGTCCAGCGCCAGCACCAGGTCGGGTCGATCGCGGCGCACGCCGAAGGCCAGGGCGTAGTCGAAACCGATGGGCCGCCCGGGGACCAGATCGCGCCAGCCCTCCCGGCCGATGATGAAGCGCGTGCTGGCCACGTCGGCCACCACCGCCTGCACTTCGCCACGCCGCAGGGCGGCCAGAGCCTGGGCGTCATCGTCCATCGGCACCCAGCGCACCTGCGGGTGGCGCAGTCGCAGGTAGCCTTCCACCGCATAGCCCCGCCCCACCGCCACGGGCTGGGCACGCAGGCCCACCAGGTCGGTGGTGGGCTGTCCCTGCCGCTGCACCAGCACCGCCGGAACTGCAACGTACGGGCGGGTGAAATTCAGGTGGGCAGCGCGCTCCGGCGTCGGGCGCAGGGAGGTGATGAGGTCCACTTCTCCCCGCCGGGCGGCGGCGAGCTGGTCGGCCAGCGGGCGGGCCGGCTGCATCTCCAGTCGCCAACCCAGCCAGGGTTGCAGCCGCTGCAGCAGTTCGATCGAGAGGCCCTGCACCTGGTTCTCGGCGTTGATGTAGACGAAGGGCCCATAGTCCCGTTCCGGAGCAACCCGCACCGTCTCGGTCGCCGGTGCAGCCGCCCCTGCGCCAGCGGTCGTGCCAGGCATCTCTGCCGTCAATGCGCCCGCCATCGCTCCTGCCACCGCGCCGGCCTGGGCCAGCAGTGCGGCTCCGGCGGCCAGCCAATCCGGATACCGGCAGCGCACGGCAGCCTGGGTCCGACGGTCCCACGGCCTTCCCTTGCCGAGTGTCACTGTGCTGATCACCTGCCGCCGGTCCTGATGAATCTGCGAGAGCGGCATAGGATGACCTGCCCGCGCCCGGATGGCAACCCCGACCGACGCAGCCTCCGGGGATGGACTGCGGCCTTCGCGCAACAGCGGTACCAACCCTGCCGTTCGACCCAGGAGCCTCGTTTGCAGGAGGGTCGGTCGCAGCGCTTAGGGGGGTCAAGGGGGCAGGACCTGCGCGTCCCCCTCGTCGCCTTCGTCCGGCGAGGCTTCGTCCATCGCCTCGCGCAGCTTCAGCGCCCGGGCATAGACCGCCTTGCGCGGCTGCTCGCAGACCTGCCCCACCACGTCCACTGCCTGGCGCAGGGGCAGGACCGGCAGCAGGGCCTGCAGCAGGCGGGTGGCGGTGAGCGGCACCGGGGTGTCGGCCAGGGGCTCCTCAGCCGAGGCTGCCGCGGGGGCCGCTGCATGCAGGACCAGCACGAATTCACCGCGGCGGCGGTCGGCGTCGGCCTGCAGCCAGGCCGGCAGGTCGGCCGCGGCCAGCGTGTGGATCTGTTCAAACTGCTTGGTCAACTCCCTGCACAGGATGACCCGGCAGAGGCCGAAACGCTGTGCCAGCGCAATGGCCAGCGCTTCAATGCGGTGTGGGGATTCGAACAGCACGTTGCTCAGGCCGTCGGCCGTGTCCAGCCGGGCCAGGGCCTCCTCCCTCGCGCGGGTCTTGGGGGGCAGGAAGCCGACGAAGCGGAAGCCCTGCGCCTGCACGTCACCGGCTGCGCTCAGGGCGGTGACCACGCTGCTGGCCCCCGGCAGCGGCACCACGGCAGCACCGGCGGCGCGCACGGCGGCCACCAGCCGGGCACCGGGGTCGGAGATGGCGGGGGTGCCGGCATCGCTGAGGTAGGCCACCCGCTCGCCGCGCTGCAGCCGCTGCAGCACCTGAGCCGCGGCGGCGGCCTCGTTGTGCTCATGCACCGACAACAAGGGCCGGTGCAGCCCCAGTCTCTGCAGCAGCTGGCCGGTGACGCGGGTGTCCTCGCAGGCCACCGCATCGGCCAGACCCAGCAGGTGCAGCGCACGCAGGCTCAGGTCGGCCAGGTTGCCGATCGGGCTGGCCACGACGTAGAGTGTGGCCAGGGGCCAGCTCTGCGGGCCCGCCCATGCGGCCGCAGCCTGTTGAAGCTGGGTCGTCAGGGAGGCGGGAGGGGCAGAGGGGGTGATCGGGTTGGAGGAGGTGTCCAGGATGTTCTCCAGGAAGGCCGCAGGCGATGGGGTCCCGGCGGGACACGCACCGACCGAACGCCAGCAGACCGGGCAGTCCGGCGAAGACCGCGCCCTCGCCCTGCTGCAGGGTCGGGGTTTGAAGCTGCTTGCCCGCAATTATCGAGTGGCGGGCGGCCCGTCGGCGCGCGGCGGTGAGGTGGACCTGATCCTGCGCGATCGCGACGGCACGCTGGTGTTCGTGGAAGTGAGGGTGCGTGCCGGGCGGGAGCAGGGCGGCGCGGCGGCCAGCATCGGCCCTGCCAAGCGGCGCCGCATCGTGTTTGCGGCGCAGCACTACCTGCTGCGCTGGCGCGGTCCCTGGCCGCCCTGCCGGTTCGACGTGGTGGCCATCGATGCCGGCGAGCTCAGCTGGCTGCCGGCGGCCTTTGATGCGGGTTGAGTTTCAACAGGCGAAGCCCCGCGCTGCCGACAGGTTGTAACGGACGGGCGAAGTGCGTCGAATATCATTCGCCGCATGCTCGAACAACGCATTCAGCAGCAGTTTTTTGACAGCGCCGATCTGAAGTACGCCGCCGCAGAGCATCTGACGCGCCCGGTGGCGGATGCCAGCCACGCCCTGATCGGCGCCATCACCTCCGGTGTTAAGGTCCTGGTGTGTGGCAATGGGGCCGGCGCCGGCATTGCCCAGCACCTGGCCGCCCAGCTGGTGGGCCGTTTCGAACGGGAGCGCCCGGGCCTGGCCGCATTGTGTCTGGCCGCCGATGCCACCATGCTCACCGCGCTCGGGCGCGACGACGGCTTCGAGCAGTTGTTTGCCAAGCAGGTGCTGGCCCTGGGGCATCCCGGCGACGTGCTGGTGGTGTTGAGCGAGGATGGCCAGCAACCCAACCTGCTGGCTGCGGTCGAGGCCGCCCATGACAAGGAAATGAGCGTCATCGCCCTGACCGGTCGTGCCGGTGGGGCGATGGCCTCTGCGCTGCACGACACCGACATGCACATCTGTGTGCCACACGACCGCCCGGCCCGTGTGCATGAGCTGCACCTGCTGGTGGTGCATTGCCTGTGCGAGGCGGTCGATCTGCAACTGCTCGGAGACCACTGAACCGATGAAGACCCTGATGACCCCTCACAGCACCGCTTCCTCCCGCTCCTTGGCCGCGCGCCGGCCCATCGCCATCACGCTCTTGGGCCTGGCCCTGAGCAGCGCCACGGTGACCCTGCTGTCCGGTTGTGCGCCGCTGATCGTCGGCGGTGCCGCACTGGGCGGGGCCCTGGTGGCCACCGATCGCCGCAGCACAGGGGTGCAGCTTGACGATCAGGCACTGGAAGTGCGTGCCGGCAACCGCATCCGCGAGGTGGCGGCCGACCGTGCCCGGGTGTCCGTCAACGCCTACAACCGCACCCTGCTGCTCACCGGTGAGGTGCACAAGGACGCAGACAAGGCCGCCGTGGAGGCCGCCGTGGCCAAGCTGGAAGACGTCAAGGTGGTCAGCGAGATCACGGTGGACTGGCCCACGTCGTCCGACGACCGCTCCCGCGATCTGCTGCTGGCCAGCAAGGTGAAGTCCGCCTTCGTGGAGACCAAGGGCCTGGAGGCCAACGCCTTCAGCATCGTGGCGCACCGCAAGGTGATCTACCTGATGGGCCGGGTCACCGAAAGCGAAGCCCGCGACGCCGCCGCCGTGGCCAGCACGGTGCAGGGCGTGCAGAAGGTGGTGCGGGTGCTGGAGGTCATCACCCCCGAGCAGCTCAACGCCATCCGCAGCCGCTGAAGCGCTGCTGCCGGGCGTGCGATCCTGGCCTCGACCCCCGCCCCACCTGTCCTGACCTCGATCAACTCAGCCGGCGGATCAGGCTGGAGGTGTCCCAGCGGCCGCCGCCCTGGGTCTGGACATCGGCGTAGAACTGATCCACCAGAGCGGTCACCGGCAGCCGCGCACCGTTGCGCCGGGCTTCGTCCAGCACCAGGCCGAGGTCCTTGCGCATCCAGTCCACCGCAAAGCCGAAGTTGAACTGGTCGTCCACCATGGTCTTGCCGCGGTTGTCCATCTGCCAGCTCTGAGCGGCGCCCTTGCCGATGACGTCGAGCACGGCTTTCATGTCCAGGCCCGCCTTCTGGCCGAAGGCGATGGCTTCGGCCAAGCCCTGTACCAACCCGGCGATGCAGATCTGGTTGACCATCTTGGCCAGCTGGCCGGCGCCGCTGTCGCCGAGCAGGGTGATGGCGCGGGAGTAGGCCAGTGCCACCGGCCGCATCGCCTCGAAGGGGGCTATGTCGCCGCCGCACATCACGGTGAGTACGCCGTTGACCGCGCCGGCCTGACCGCCGGAGACCGGGGCATCGATGAAATGCAGGCCCCGCGCAGCGGCCTCGGCGTGCAGCTCGCGGGCCACCTCGGCCGAGGCGGTGGTGTGGTCCACGAAGACCGCGCCGGCGGCCATGCCGGCCAAGGCACCGTCTGCGCCCAGCACCACCGAACGCAGATCGTCGTCGTTGCCGACGCAGGCGAACACGAAGTCCGCCCCCTGCGCCGCTTCCCGCGGGGTCGCGGCGGCCCGCCCGCCGTGTTGGGCCACCCATTCGTCCGCCTTGGCCGCGGTGCGGTTGTAGACGGTGACCTGGTGGCCGGCGCGGGCCAGATGGCCGGCCATCGGGCCGCCCATCACGCCCAGACCGAGAAAGGCGACGCGGCGCGCCGGGATGGTTTCGTAGACCTTGGTGTTCATGCTGTGCTCCTGGGGCGACTGCCCTTGCCAGCGCACATTGTCACCAAGACGGCGCCGACCGAGTGCGGGGTGCTCGGCCGGCCCCGGGTTCATCAGGACCTCACGGCGTGCGGGTGTCGAACTCGATGCGGCAGGCCTGGCTGTACACCGAGTTGAGTGTGCCGCCTTCGTGCTGCACATTGCTCAGGTCGACCACAGTGACCTCCGGAACGGCGGCCGAGGGTGCGGCCGACACGGAGATGCTCTCCAGCGAGCCGATGGCCCGGCTCAGGGTGGCCGACTGCACGAAGGCACTCTTGAAGGTGCTCAGGTTGGTGAAGCCGCTGCCGCTGCTGAGGCTGAAGGTGTTGTCCTTGACGCCATCGTTGAAACGGAAGGTCTGCGCGCTGCTGTCGAGGGTCACCGTGCAGGCCTGACCATCGATGCCCGTGCCCACATAAGTGCCCGCCAGGCATCCGATGTCGCCGAAGGTGGCGCTGAGGGCATTGGAGTTGATCGAGCACCCGGCCAGGCCGGCTGCGGTGACGGTGGTGCCGGCGCGCGGGCGCCAATCCGGGATGCGGTAGCTGCCGCTGAGGGTGGCCGGCTGCTGCGAGCCGCTGAGGATCGTGGCGGTGAGCGGGGTGTCCGTGAAGGTGACCGTGCCGGCGGTGGTGTCCACCGTCACGCCGGTGCAGGGGCCGCAGGTGGCCGCATAGTTGGCAGTGCCCAGAGGCTGGGAGGGGTCCGGGACCAGCGCCACCGCAACCGAGAGCAGCTGCCCCGTGGCGGCCACATACCGGACCGAGACGCTGTCCAGCCCGGCGTTGCCCTGCAGCGGGTTGGCGCTGCGCCGCATCGACAGCTTGCGGCCGGCGCCGAAGGAGGTGGTTTCCCAGTCCAGGTCCGGCAGCAGGTTGGGGGCGACGACCCGATCGGCGGCCAGGGCCGTGCTGCGCACCGTGGCCGAGCCCCAGCCAGCAGGGGCCGGAGCAGGCGCCGGCTCCCCGGCGGCGGTGGTGGCCTGCACGTACCGGCTGCTGCTGTTGCTGAGGTCGCTGCCGGAGGCGTACAGGCCGTTGAACGCCGGTGAGAAGAAGTCCATGTGACGGTCACCGGACATCATGGCCACCACACCGATGCGCGCGCCGCTGCCGTTGGTGTTGGCGCAGACGGCGGTGACTTCCGCGCTGGTGGCGCTGCCGCTCACCCCGCTGCCCGGCGTCACGGTGAGGGTGCTGCCGCTGAGGGTCAGGTTGCCGCTGCCGACCTCGGTCCCGGTGCCGCTGTCGAAGTGCTTGATGGCGTAGCTGCCGGCAAACGGGGCCAGGTCGGCGGTGGTCAGAGCCGTCATCGTGCCGCAGGCGCCGGCCGGGGAAGGCGAGGGTGAAGGGGTGGGCGAAGTGGATTCCTCCGAACCACCTCCCCCGCAGGCGGCCAGCAGAACCGCTGCCATCAGGGCCCCCAGCAGGGCGCCGCGGCCGTGGCCTTGCCGAGCAGGCAAGGGGTTCAGGTCCGTCGCGCGGCGGGTTGCCTCAGGGCAGGCGTCGGTCGGGCGGGGGCAAGGGGTCGGGGTCATGGCGTTCCTCAGGGGGTTGCACGGTGGGCGGGCTGAAACCGCCCTGTCCGGCATGCTAGGAACGCCCTTCCTGGGCGACCACCGTCATCCTGCGGGTGCCGTCCCCCTCAGAACTGATCCCCTTCACGTGCGCTTTACACGGTGGCGACTCCCGCAATCTGAGCATCGTGATCGGGCCGGCGCGCGGTCACAATGGCTGCACCATGTACGACAGTGCCCTGATCGTTGAAGACCTGGACGAACCCCGCCTCTGGCTGGTGGATGTGATCAAGCGTGCCCTGCCGACCCTGCGCCGGGTGGACGCCGCGGCCGACCTGGCCCAGGCCGACGCGCTGACCCGCCAGCGCCACTATGGGCTGGCGGTGGTGGACTGGGGGCTGCCGGACGGCACCGCCCAGGCACTGATCGGCCGGCTGGCGCGCACCATCCCGCCCACGCTGGTGGTGGTGGCGACCATCCACGACGACGACCGCCATGTCTTTCCCGCGCTGCAGGCCGGCGCCAGCGGCTATGTCCTGAAGTCGCAGCCCCGCGCCGTGGTGGAGGCCCAGCTGCAGCGCATTGCGCAGGGGGAGCCGCCGCTGTCGCCGTCGATCGCTCTGCGGGTGCTGGCGCATTTCCGGCAGTCTTTCGACCAGGAGGCGGCCGGGGCCCATCGCGCCGAGGCGGGTGACCGGGCATCGGCTCCACCCGCAGTGGCCGTCGATGAATCGTTGCCCCGGCTGACGCAGCGCGAAGAAGAGGTGCTCAGCATGATGGGCCGGGGCCTGAAGGCCGCAGAGATCGGCCGGCGCCTGGCGATCAGCGTCAACACCGTCAACGGCTACGTGCGCGAGGTGTACCGCAAGCTGGGCATCTCCAGCCGGGCCGAGGCGGCCCTGGAGGCGACCCGGCGGGGGCTGCTGGACTGATCTTTCCGCGCCCGGCTTCGCTGCGGGCCCGCCCCCAGGTTCTCACCCGGCGGCGGCGCGGGGCGTCGACAGCGGCAGTTCCAGTCGCACCCGCAGGCCACCCTCGGGTTCGGCCAGCCAGGCGATCTCGGCGCCGATGGCCGTGGATCGGGTGCGCATGGACTGCAGCCCATGGCGGCCGGGCTGAACCTGCTGTGACGGGATCTGCCCGTGCGGGCAGCCTCGCCCGTTGTCGGCCACTTCCAGCCGCAGGACGTCGGACGCGGCGCTGCAGTGCACTTCCACCCGGCTGGCCTGGGCATGCTTGACGGCGTTGGTGACCGCTTCCTGCAGGATTCGCATCAACTGCAGCACCAGATCGGCCGGCAGGTCCTGGCCGCCCATGAGCTCGTCCACCTGCCAGCTCAGCTCGATGCCCAGCGCCTCCAGCCGCGGGTCCCAGCGATGCCGCAGGCGGCCAGTGCCGGAAGCAGCCGAGTGTCGGCTGCCGTGGCGTCGATGATCAGGCGCAGGTCGTCCAGGCTTTCCTGCAGCAGTTCGGCCAGGCGCTCCTGGCTGAAGGCGCCACGCTCCACACCCCGCAGGGCGGTCATCAGCTGGCCGCCGATGCCGTCGTGCATCTCGCGCACGATGCGCTCGCGCTCCTCGGCCCGGGCGCGTTCACGGGCCTGACCGATGCGGTCCTGCTGCTGCTGCTCGTAGCTGCGCTCGAGTGCTGCAGAACGCTCGGCCACCTTCTGTTCCAGCATCTGATTGAGGTCCCGGGTCAGGGTGAGGGCCTGCATCACATGGTCGGCGCCGACCACCGCCATCGCCATCAGGAGCACCAGGTAGCCCCACACCAGCAGGGACTGCATGTCGTCCTGGACGCTGAACACACCCTGCACCAGCAGGAAGTCGCGGCAGGCCCCGGCCAGCAGCGCCGCGTAGCCGGCCACCAGCAGCCAGCCCCGCCAGTGCCCGATCACCTGGCGGTGGCGCAGCGCCATCACACACTGCGCGAGCATCCACAGCAGCATGGCCTGGTAGACGGTGGTGCGGCAGGTCACCTCCAGCTCCGGGCGCCACAGGCCCAGGCCCAGCAGCCCGAGCACCAGCACCATGGTGGCCAGGGAGAGACGCCGCCAGGTCGGGTTCCAGCGCCCCAGCAGGTGCAGGGTGGCAATGGCCAGCGGCAAGCCCAGCAGGAACACCAGCAGCGCCACACCCGACTCGAACAGGGAGGCGGGCAGCGGCAGTGTGGTGGCGGTGCTGTAGATGCCCCGGCCCACCCACGCAGCACAGGCCAGCGTGAACCACACGAGGCTGGGGTGACGCTGGCGGCGCACCACCGCCAGCATCAGTGCAATGGTCCCCACCACGGTGACCACCAGGCCGGCGCTCTGTGTCCAGTCGATGCTGCGACGGTACAGCTGGGCCTGCCGCTGGGCCACTTCTTCGATCGGTCCGATGGTGAGTGCCCAGCTTCCCACCGGGATGAACAGGGAGCCCTCCAGCAGGACCTGCACCTCTTGGGTGCCCGCAGGCAGGCGGTACAGGACGGGCACGCGAGGGTTGGTGAGGCTGTCGTCGGTTGGATCCGGCAGCCACCACGTGTCCGCTGGCGCGATGCGCTGGGCTGGTTGACCATCGGCCAGAACCCGGTAGGCCGCGCCCGTGTGCGGCAGCAGCAGGCCGGTTTCCTGCGTACAGGCAGGGGGCGTGAACCGGTAGCGTGCCCGGGTGAGACCTGAAAACCGCTCACGCGGCACGCGGTCCGGCAGGGTGACCGACTCGGCCTGCGCACCGTCCTGCCAGTGACGTTGGGCCTGGGTCAGTCGAGACAGGCGGTCACAACCATCGATCCGGCCCGCCATCGACCGGCCGGGCAGCAACAGCCACAGGCTCGCGAGAATCAGCAGCCACAGCAGCAGCGCTGCAGGCCTTGGCCCTGACCGCGGTCGCAGGCAGCGGCCTCGGTCAGTCATCCACACCCCTCAGACGATGGCCAGGTGTTCGGTGCCGGAGCCGAAGTCGCTGCTGCGCGCACGCCGGCTGTTGAGCTTGATCTGCAGGCGCAGGTCGTTGACCGAGTCGGCATTGCGCAATGCGTCGGCGTAGGAGATGTAGTGGCTCTCGAACAGATCGAACAGCGCCTGGTCGAAGGTCTGCATGCCGTGCTCGCGGCTCTTCTTCATGATCTCCTTGATGGCGGTCACCTCGCCTTTGAAGATCAGCTCCGACACCAGTGGGGTGTTGAGCATGATTTCCACGGCGGCAATGCGCCCGGCGCCTTCGTCGCGCGGCAGCAGGCGCTGCGACACCATCGACTTCAGGTTGAGAGACAGGTCCATCAGCAGCTGGTCGCGCCGATCCTCGGGGAAGAAGTTGATGATGCGGTCCAGCGCCTGGTTGGCGCTGTTGGCATGCAGCGTGGCCATGCACAGGTGGCCGGTCTCGGCGAAGGCCACCGCGTGTTCCATGGTTTCGCGGTCGCGGATCTCGCCCATCAGGATCACATCGGGTGCCTGGCGCAGGGTGTTCTTCAGCGCCGCTTCCCAGCCCAGGGTGTCGATGCCGATCTCGCGCTGGGTGACGATGCAGTTCTTGTGCGGGTGCACGAACTCCACCGGGTCCTCGATGGTGATGATGTGGTCGTAGGCGGTCTCGTTGCGGTGGTCGACCATCGCAGCCAGCGAGGTTGACTTGCCGGAACCGGTGGCCCCCACCAGGATCACCAGACCGCGCTTGGTCATGGCGATGTCCTTGAGCACCGAGGGCAGACCAAGCTTGTCGATGGTGGGCAGCTCGCGCGGGATGGTGCGGAACACCATGCCGACCTGGCCCTGCTGCATGAAGGCGTTGACGCGGAAGCGCCCCACCCCCTGCGGCGAGATGGCGAAGTTGCACTCCTTGGTGCGTTCGAACTCCGCAGCCTGCTTGTCGTTCATCACCGCCCGGGCCAGCGCCAGGGTGTGTTGCCCGGTCAGGGGTTGGGGCGAAACCTTGGTGACCTTGCCGTCCACCTTGATGGCCGGTGGGAAGTCGCAGGTCAGGAACAGGTCCGACCCAGCGCGCGAGACCAGCAGGCGCAGCAGGTCATTGATGAATTTCGACGCCTGGTCGCGTTCCATGCGGGGTGCTCCTGCCGTCAGCCGGGGAAGTTCTCTGGACTGCGGGCACTGACGCGCGCCTCGGCCGCCGTGATCACGCCGCGGCGCACCAGGTCGGCCAGGCACTGGTCGAGCGTCTGCATGCCCTGGGCCTGCCCGGTCTGGATGATGGAGTACATCTGGGCCACCTTGTTCTCGCGGATCAGGTTGCGGATCGCCGCGCTGCCCAGCATGATCTCGTGGGCCGCCACCCGCCCATTGCCGTCGCGGGTCTTGCACAAGCTCTGGGAGATCACCGCCACCAGGGACTCGGAGAGCATGGCCCGCACCATCTCCTTCTCGGCGGCAGGGAAGACGTCGACCATCCGGTCCACCGTCTTGGCGGCGCTGGAGGTGTGCAGCGTGGCAAACACCAGGTGACCGGTTTCCGCCGCGGTCAGCGCGAGGCGGATGGTCTCCAGGTCGCGCAGCTCACCCACCAGGATGGCGTCCGGATCCTCGCGCAACGCGGCGCGCAGGGCATTGGAAAAGGACTGCGTCTGGGTGCCCACCTCGCGCTGGTTGACCAGGCACTTCTTGGATTCGTGCACGAACTCGATCGGATCCTCCACGGTGAGGATGTGGCCGTGCTCGCGGTCGTTGCGGTGGTCGACCATGGCCGCCAGCGTGGTGGACTTGCCCGAGCCGGTGGGGCCGGTCACCAGCACCAGGCCGCGCGACTTGAGCGACAGTTCACCGAACACCTTGGGCGCGCGCAGTTCCTCCAGCGTGAGGATCTTGCTCGGTATGGTGCGGAACACCGCGCCGGCGCCGCGCTGCTGATTGAAGGCATTGACCCGAAAACGCGACAGCCCCTGGATCTCGAAGGAGAAGTCGCACTCCATCGTCTCTTCGTAGGTCTTGCGCTGCGAGTCGTTCATCACGTCGTAGACCATGTCGTGCACCTGCTTGTGCGCGAGGGGGTCGACGTTGATGCGGCGAACGTCGCCGTGCACGCGGATCATCGGCGGCAGACCGGCCGAGAGGTGCAGGTCAGAGGCCTTGTTGCGCACCGAAAATGCGAGCAACTGGGTGATGTCCATGCTGAAGATGTGGCGGCCCGGAAAAGGCCTGTTGCAATTCGGGGCCGTCACCCGAGGCTGTGGCCGCTGGATGCTGACGGGTACTGCTTGAAACCAGATTGCTCTAAGCTCGGTGATTATGACGACGATCCAGAGCCGGCTACAAGACGTGACCCAACGGCTTACCAACGCTTGCACCCGGGCCGCTCGGTCTGCGGACAGCGTCACACTGCTGGCGGTGAGCAAGACCCAGCCTGCCGAGGCACTTCGCGAGGCCTTTGCCGCCGGTCAGCGCGCCTTCGGCGAGAACTATGTGCAGGAGGCGCTGACCAAGATGGAGGCGCTGGCCGACCTGCGCAGCCAACTGCAGTGGCACCTGATCGGCCCGCTGCAGAGCAACAAGACCCGGGTGGTGGCCGAGGCCTTCGACTGGGTGCACAGCGTGGATCGGTTGAAGATCGCCGAGCGCCTGTGCGAACAGCGCCCCGCCTGGGCCGCGCCGCTGCAGGTCTGCCTGCAGGTCAACATCAGCGGTGAAGTCAGCAAGAGCGGGGTGCCCGCCGAGGAGGTGCCGGCCCTGGCCGAGGCAGTGGCGCGCCTGCCGGACACGCGCCTGCGCCTGCGGGGGCTGATGTCGATTCCCGAGCCTGCCGACGATCCCGCCGTCCAGCGCGAGCCGCACCGCCGCCTGCGCGAGCTGCTGCAGCGGCTCAACGACCGCGGTCTGGCCCTGGACACCCTGTCCATGGGCATGAGCGCCGACCTGGAGGCTGCCGTGCTGGAGGGCGCCACGCTGGTGCGGGTGGGCACCGCCATTTTCGGCAGCCGCAACTGAACCCCGTCCCCTGAACCTCTTCGACAGATCCCAGCGACAGATGAACACTCCCCTGATCTCCTTCATCGGCGGCGGCAACATGGCCAGCGCCATCCTCGGCGGCTTGATCGCCAATGGCACACCGGCCAGCGCGCTGCGAGTGGTTGAGCCCTTCGAGGCCCAGCGTGACAAGCTGGCCCGGGATTTCGGCATCCAGGCCCAGGCCACCGCCGATGCCCGATTGCAGGGCAGCCGCACGGTGGTCTGGGCAGTCAAGCCTCAGACCTTTCGCGAGGCGGCGCAGGGCTGTGCGACCTGGGTCGGCCAGGCGCTTCAGCTGTCGGTCATGGCAGGCATCCGCTGCGCAGCGATCGAACAAGCCACCGCCGCGAGCCAGGTGGTGCGCTGCATGCCCAACACGCCGGCTCTGATCGGGCAGGGCATGACCGGCCTGTATGCACGGCCTGGCGTCAGTCCGGCGCAGTGCCGTGAAGTGGAGGCCCTGCTGGCCCCCACCGGGCAGCTGCTGTGGGTCGAGGCCGAAGAACAGCTCGACGCGGTGACCGCGCTGTCGGGATCCGGCCCCGCCTATGTGTTTTATTTTGTAGAGGCAATGATGCGCGCGGCCGAGCAGATGGGGCTGAGCGCCGAGCAGGGCCGGCAGCTGGCGCTGGGCACCTTTGCGGGTGCCACCGAGCTGGCTCGCCGCTCAGACGAGTCGCCCGCCGTGCTGCGCGAGCGCGTCACCAGCAAGGGGGGTACCACGTATGCCGCCCTGACCCGGCTGGAGCAGCAGGGCGTTGGCGAAGCCTTCGTGCAGGCGCTGCAGGCAGCGCGGTTGCGGGCAAAGGAGCTGGGTGACGAGTTCGGGGGTTGAGTTCAGGGGCTGAGCGCACGCGCAGGCCCGGCAAGATGACATGAATCGACACAGTTTCCTGCGGGTTGTCGCAGGTCTGTCACCAAGTGCAGCGATATTGCACGGCACAAACGACAGATCACCAAACCACGTCGGGAGATGGATCATGAACCGTTGGGCCAGAACCCTTGCCGATGCCTGGCGCCGCAGGGCGCGGCAGGGCACCGCAGTGCTGCCGTCGCCGGCGGCAACCGAAGCCGATCTGGTGGCGCTGTCCCGGCGCAGTGAGGCCTTTGCCGAGGACCTGGGTGACCTGCTGGTGGCCGCTCCTCAGGTGCTGCAGCGCAAACCCCGCCGCTTGTCACGCTCGCTGCGCTGAAGGCTGGCCCGACCGCTCGGGTCGTGTCACAGTGGGTGGATGGGTCGCCTCGGGCTCCTGCAGGAGCCCTCCGGCCCGCCACCCAAGGAGCTGCCATGACCTCTGTCCCGAGTCCCGCGCCGAATGCCCCTGCATCGACCGCCCTGGAGCGCCGCCCCGGCCTGGAGCCGCTCTCCTATGTCACCCACACGGCGCACAGCGCCTGGGGCACCTACCTGGCCCAGATCGACCGGGTGGTGCCCTACCTGGGGCGCCTGGCGCGCTGGGCCGAAACCCTGCGGCACCCCAAACGGGCGCTGATCGTCGACATCCCGATCGAGATGGACGACGGCACGGTGCGCCACTTCGAGGGCTACCGGGTGCAGCACAACCTCAGCCGCGGTCCGGGCAAGGGCGGGATCCGCTATCACCCCGATGTGACCCTCGATGAGGTGATGGCTCTGGCCGGCTGGATGACGATCAAGAACGCCGCGGTGAACCTGCCTTTCGGCGGGGCCAAAGGGGGTGTGCGGGTCGATCCCCGGCAGTTGTCGCGCAAGGAACTGGAGCGGCTGACCCGGCGTTACACCAGCGAGATCGGCCTGATCATCGGGCCGCAGCAGGACATTCCCGCGCCGGACGTGAACACCAACGCCCAGGTCATGGCCTGGATGATGGACACCTACTCCATGAACATCGGCGCCACCGCCAGTGGTGTGGTGACCGGCAAACCGGTGCACCTGGGGGGCTCGCTCGGGCGGGTCAAGGCCACGGGCAGGGGCGTGTTCGTCACCGGACGGGAGGCCTGCCGGCGGCTGGGGTTGTCACTTGAGGGGCTGCGGGTGGTGGTGCAGGGCTTTGGCAATGTCGGCTCGGCCGCCGCAGAGCTGTTCCAGCAGGCTGGTGCCCGGGTGGTGGCGATCCAGGACCACAGCGGCAGCATCGCCTGTCCATCCGGGGTTGATTTCGCCGCGTTGATGCCGTACGTGCGCGACAGCGGTGGGGTGGCCGGGTTTCCCGGGGCCGAGTCGATCGATCCAGAGGCCTTCTGGGACGTGGACTGCGACGTCCTGATCCCGGCTGCGCTGGAAGGGCAGATCACCCCCGAGCGGGCATCCCGGCTGAAGGCCCGTCTGGTGCTGGAAGGCGCCAACGGCCCGACGTTGCCGCAGTCCGACGATGTGCTGGCCGACCGGGGCATCCTGGTGGTGCCGGACGTGATCTGCAACGCCGGTGGGGTGACGGTTTCCTACTTCGAGTGGGTGCAGGACTTCTCCAGCTTCTTCTGGACCGAAGACGAGATCAATGTGCGCCTGGACCGCATCATGGTCGAGGCCCTGCGCCGCATCTGGGACACCGCCGACCAGCACCGCATCTCCCTGCGCACCGCCGCCTTTGCGGTGGCCTGTGAACGCATCCTGCAGGCGCGTGAGGACCGCGGGCTCTATCCCTGATCCCCTCGGTGGATCTCCGAACTTGATCGGGAGCAAGCTGAACGGCTGCGCGTGCCGCTAAGCTGTGTGCCTCTGTGGGACGGTTGGGCGCCACGCGTCGGGATCGTCCTGCTCCTCAAGACACCGATTGCAGCATCCCACCATGGCCTACCTCGTCTGGACTCCGGAACTGGAGAATCAGCACCCCCAGATGGACCAGACGCACCGCGAATTCGTGGAGCTGATGGGACAGGTGGAGGCTGCGCTGGGAGGTGAACAGGCGCAGTTGCTGCAGCGCTTCGACGCGCTGCACGAGCACACCGTGGCTCACTTCGAGCAGGAAGACCGCTGGATGGCCGACACCGGTTTTGCGCCGGACAACTGCCACAGCAGCCAGCATCGCCAGGTGCTGGACCTGCTCAAGGAAGTGCGGCGTCTGGTCGTGGACGAGAACCAGCAGGAACTGATCGGCCGCCTGCTGCCGGAGCTGGCCACCTGGTTCGAGCAGCATGCCCAGGCGGCCGATTCGGCGCTGGCCTTCCACATGAGCCAGGTGGGTTACGACGCCGCCACCCGGCGCAGCGAGCGGCCCGTGGAGGCCGAAGAGGCCATCAGCGGCTGCGGCAGCAGTTCCTGCTGAACGTTCCGCGGCGCAGGCGGGGTTCGGCCCCGGCCAGACCGATCAGAACTGGTAAGCCAGCCGCATGCCGCCCCAGTGGCGTCCGGCCACGCGGATGGGCGCACTCACTTCCTTCATCAGCACATGGCGGCCGCCGCCCATGTCGCGGCGGTAGGTCTGCAGCAGGAAGGGGCGGGTGTTGCGGGCCGAGGCCAGGCCGGTGCGGTCGTTGAAGATGCGCCGGTAGCGGCTGTTGGCCGTGTCCCAGGTGAGCTCGCCGCGCTGCGGGTGGCAGTACTTGCGGTTGTGGGTGGAGATGTAGCCGTTGCGGTCCGCGGCGATGCAGAAGGCCACCTTGTCGCTGAAGCCCAGCATCGCCTCCTGGATCCGGGGAAAGAGCTTGTCGGCCACCGCATTGAAAGCCGCCAGGTGCTGCGGCGGGTTGGTGCCCTGCATGGGCCGGTAGCGCTCGTCGAACAGCTGCTCCAGCGAAATGTCGCCACGCGCCAGGGCGCCCTCCAGCGCTTGTGAAATCTGCGCTGCGGTGCGCTGGACTGCTTCGATGTAGGGGGTGTCGTCGGTGGCCACGCCGCAGCCTGCCAGCTCGTCGATCAGCTGCTCGGACACCCGCAGGAAGCGCTCGCTGCAGGCGGTGGCGCGGTCCAGTCCGGTCTTGGCCTCCTGCATCTGTGTCGCCAGCTCCAGCGTGCGGTCATTGACCAGGCGGCAGGTCTCGCGGCTGGCTGCTGCGGCTTCGTCGATCCGAGTGACATCGGCTTCCACCGCCTCGAAGGCGCGGTGGATGGCACCCTTCTGTTCGGAGCCGGCCGTGGTGGCCTGGGACGTGTTGGTGTCCACCCGGATGTCTCGCGAGAAGGTGTCGATGCGCTGGTCCAGCTGGGCCAGCGTCCCCATGATGGTTTTGGAGGAGACTTCCACCCGACCGGCCAGGTCCTTCACCGCGTCGGCCACCACACCAAACCCGCGGCCGGCTTCGCCCGCCCGTTTGGCCTCGACCGAGGCATTGAAAGCCACCAGCCGGGTCTGCAGGGCGATCTGGGTGATGTCGGCCGCAGCGGCCGACACCTGGTGCAGCACCTGCACGATGCCGGCCACTTCGCTGGCCACCTGCTGTACCACCGCGCGGGCCTGGGCCACGGCCTGCAGCGATTGTTCGGTGGCCTGGCTGATCGCCTGCTGAGAGACCTGCACTTCACCGAACTGATCGTTCAATTGATGCATGGCGGCCACCTGGTCGCTGACCACCTTTTGCGTGTCGTCCAGCACGCCGCGGGTTTCCGCTGCGTCCCGACCGATGTGTGACACCTTTGCGGCAATGCTGCGCACCACCTGCTGAGCGGCACCGTGGGCGTCCGGCTCATGCCGTGGTTGGGCTGGGGCGGCAGGGCGGGCTTCGCTTCGGGGCTTGCGCAGGAGGGACAGCATCGGGGTCTCCGATCGGCCGGTCTTTCACCTGAGATGGGTGAAGGCAGCTCTTGGGGCAGGTGTTTCGGGGTCTGAAGAACCCGGGGCGGTGGAGCAGGGTGGGGGTGAGCGCATCGGAGGATCACCAGGTGCGCAGCTTGGCGCGCAGCCGGGCGATGGACTGGCTGTGCAGCTGGCACACCCGAGATTCGGTCACGCCCAGCACGGCGGCGATTTCCTTGAGGTTCATGTCCTGCTCGTAATACATGCTCATCACGTACTGCTCGCGTTCGGGCAGGTGCTTGATCGCTTCGACCAGGGCTTCGCGCATGCGGTAGTCGTTCAGGCGCGCCAGCGGGTCTGCGCCCTCCTCGGCGACATGGCGGTCGAGGTAGTCGTTGTCGCCCTCGTCGCCACCCATGTCCTCCAGGTAGATCAGCTGGGTGCCGCGGACCTTGTTGAGCAGGTCCTGGTATTCGGTCAGGGAGATGCCCATCTCCTTGGCGATCTCGCTTTCCAGCGGCGCGCGGCCCATGCGCTGTTCGAGCCGGTGCACGGCCCCTTCGATGTCGCGCTGGTGCTTGCGGTTGCCGCGGCTCATCCAGTCGGCGCCGCGCAGCTCGTCGAGCATGGCGCCGCGGATGCGCTGGGTGGCGAAGGTCTCGAACTGCACGCCCTGGTCGCTGTCGAAGCGGCTGAGCGCGTCGGTCAGGCCGATCATGCCCACCTGGATCAGGTCGTCGAGTTCGACGTTGGCCGGCAGCTTGGCGATCATCTGGTGGGCCAGGCGGCGCACCAGCGGGCTGTACTGCTTGAGCATGGCATTGGATTCGAGTCTGCCTTTGGCGGTGTACATACCTGGGCTCCGGAACGGTCAGAGATAGGCTTGGCGCGGCGACGGCAGCGCCGATCGCTGCGCCGCACGTGGGGCGGCCGGCTGCAGGTCCTCGCTGTCGAAAACGGCTGCGGCTTCGAGCAGGAACTCGACCAGCTGCACCAGCGCTCGGGCGGGTGCGGCGGTCGGTGCCTCGGCGGGATCGATCACCACGGCAGCGTGCTGCACGCCGCCCAGGAATCGATCGGTGCAATCGGCCAGCGCATGGGCGACGGTGCGGCCCTGGGCGGAAGCCGGCGGGGCTGCGATCAGCAGATCGTGGGTCAGCCAGTCGGCGCGCTGGGCGAAGATCTTCAGGGCGGCATAGGCATGTTTGAGCGCCTCCGCACCGGTGTCGCAGAGCACCACCGGGCGTGGGCGCGACAGGCCGAGGTCGCCGCGGCCGAACATCCGCACGATCTCGACCGCCGTGCCGTGCACCAGCACGACCTGGCTGCCGGGGGCCGCGTCGACCACGGCATCCAGGAAGGCGCGGGTGCTGCCCCGGCTGTCCACCCACCGCACCGGCAGGCCACGGGCGGCCAGGTAGGACACCCGTGTGGACAGCGGCTCGATGCCCTCGGCCAGATCGAAGCTGGCCAACTCCTTGGGCGGTCCGCCGCGCTCGGAGGCGTCCACCAGCAAGGTGTCGAGGTCCATCTCCTCCAGCACGCTGCACAGCCGCTCGATCAGCACGCCGCCGTGGGCGATGAAGGGGTTGGAGACCACCGGGACGAAGCGCACTGCCCGGCTGGCGAAAAGGCGTCGCAGCCCGTCGGCCTGGTCGGTGGGCATGGTGCGCCGGAAACGGGGTGGATGGGTCATGGGGATTCCCTGTCTGCGGTGCAACGTTTCAGCTGGCGGCGCCGCGGGGGCCTGCGCTGCGGCTGCGGCGCGCCGGAGTGGCGGTACTGGCGGGCGTTGCAAAAAGCAGGTTGACGTCGTTCACATCCAGGCGCCAGGCCTGGGAGCCGGCATTGCGCAGGGCCCGGTGCATCAGGGCCTGGGCCGTCAGGCGGTGCCAGTCCTCCGGCACACGCTGGCCGTTGGCCACGGCCACCACCTTCAGGCGGTGGCGGATGAGGGCGTCCAGTGCCGGGCCGAGCTTGACGGCCTCGTCCAGCTTGGACAGCACGATGCCCTTGGCCTGTGCGGCCTTGTAGGCCACCAGCACGTCCTCGATCGTTTCGCCCTGCTGTGCAGCGTTGACCACCAGCAGGCGCTGGATGCTGGAGTGAGACAACATCTCCAGCAGTTCGCGGGTGCGGGTGTCGCGTTGCGCCAGGCCGGCGGTGTCGATCAGGACCATCTTCTTGGCCGACAGCAGGTCCAGCAGGTCCTCCAGCGCCACGCGGTCGTGGGCGGTGTGCACCGGCACGCCCAGGATGCGGCCGTAGCCGCGCAGCTGCTCATGGGCGCCCAGCCGGTAGGCGTCCAGGGTGATCAGTCCCAGGTTGGCTGCACCGTGGCGGGTCGCGAAGGCCGCCGCCAGCTTGGCGGTGGAGGTGGTCTTGCCCACGCCGGTGGAGCCCACCAGGGCGAACACGCCGCCCTGGTCTTCCAGCGCGGCATCGGCCTCGCCGGTCACCAGGTTGCGTTGCAGGACTTCGCCCGCCCAGGCCATCTCATCGGCGACTTCGTCGGTGAGGCCGTCCACCAGCTTGCGGATCAA
>Ga0154020_10002467_pt1 | contig 22546 bp, 24 predicted proteins | sample Klosneuvirus_201_FD_109709 | JGI IMG/M metagenome (GOLD analysis project Ga0154020, IMG submission 109709) | Active sludge microbial communities from wastewater, Klosterneuburg, Austria - Klosneuvirus_20160825_MG | ecosystem: Engineered > WWTP > Aerobic digester > Activated sludge | place...
AATTAGTAAAATCCGAGGTGATTTAGTCTTAATGTATACTTTTTATTGGTATCTATTTTATAACAAATGTCAGTTTTATTATCGGTTCAAATCTTTAGTTAATATATCTTACCCAGAATTGGCTTTATTATTCAGATCTCAGAAATCATTAGTAAAGAAGTTAATAAATAAAACCCGTTGTTTACAACATATTCAACATTATGAATTATTCAATATATCTCGGAAACTTGAATCGGATTTAGTTGTAGAATATAAAAATATTGAGTCATATTCTAAGCCATATATATGTCGGATTACTGATAATTATAGTTTGTTATTGAAACATGATAATATTAAGAAAGAGAAGTTCATTATAAATATAGTTGAGTTATGTAAAGACATATTATTTTACGAATTACAAGATGATTTTAATATTCTGATATACAATATATTACCTTATTCTAATGAATTAGGTATAGTTGAATTAGTTAAAGATAGTATCACTTTATATTCTGCGGATAACATATTAGAATACTTACTAGAAAACAACCATAATGAAATTATAGATACTATTAAGATGCGATTTATTAAGAGTACTGCAGCATATTCAGTAATTACTTATTTATTTGGTATTGGTGATAGACATCTTGATAATATTATGGTAACTAAAACAGGTATATTATTTCATATCGACTTCGGATTCATCATGGGTTCCGATCCGATAGAATATAATACAACCAATATTAAAATAACAACTGAAATGAAACGAGTAATTGGTGACCCATATTATAATGAAGTCTTTGAAAATAGTGTTACCAAGATTTACAATACATTACGCAAATATATTGACTTATTCATTCTTCTAATTAATCCTAGTAAATCTGAGTTAGATAAATTATATAGCCGATTCTTACCAAACTCAGATTATTTAAGTGCGAATAGTCATATAGTATCTAAAATCCGAGAGTGTAATTACATTGAATTAACTAAGGATATACTGCATAATTCGACCAAGTATTATACATTTAGCAACTTTACTAATGTATCAAATCTATTTAAATCATGAGTAATTTCGGGTATTTGTAGCAATATTTGAGAGGAAGTTATACGATAGTAAGAGACTTTTAAAAAAAGTTGAATTTATACATACAATTTTATTAGTTGATCCTGAAAATATGGAAGAAGAAATTAGTATTGAATGTGTTGGACGAAGTTTCCCTGATAAGAACAATTATGTGGTGGTAATTGATAAAGATTTATATGACGAAACAACAAGATCATGGGAATGTTGTTATGATTTACTTGAGAAGAAATTTAAGGAAATTGAGAAAGATAAGGATTTAAGTATGATAAAAAAATCACTCCAAGAAAAGGGGTTCGTAAAATTGCGAGATAAGCAGTATGCGATAGGTACTATTATTAGTTAATATACTGGTTTTTGAGTGTTATAATTTAGTTTTAAATATTGTTATATTTTTTTATTAAAAGGATGATCCTACAAATGTATCCGCGGGTTTATAATGTTCATAAACAGCCCATACAACTCCTACGATAATTAAAATAACTACAATAGCTACGATTAACATAACAATCTTATTTTTATGTCTTTTAACATGGTCAGTAACTTCACCTCCGAACATTTTGAATGGTGCTTATTTAACTTGTATATACTATTCAATATAAAAAAAATATTAATTTAATTAACTTCTCAATCTACCATGATTTGGTCCATGTCGAGACCCATGTCGAGACCCATTTAACGACCTATGATGATTATATCCAGTTGGGAATTTATACCTTGCATTATCATAAGGTCTATATTTATAATGCCATCTATTATGAGGTCTTCCATCGTAGAATACTTGCATGAAAGTATAATCCGGAGTGTAATATAAATTATCATCCATATGTGTATACCACCACCATGGTCTTACTGATCGTTCTGCGCAATCAAAATCAACAAAGCTGTCACTATCTTTAAAGAATATCCACCAAACAATAAAGCAGATTATTATTATAACAATTAACGCTAGTATAAGCTTAATAACTAGCATAATGGAATGAGTTATGAGTTCAATCATTTATATAATTAGAGTTAAAAAATATATTCTTATTTAATTAACATCTTATAAAACTTTAATACTTCCTCCAGTTTTAATACTTTGGGATATATCATCTAATATAGTACTTACGAAATTGCTATATTTTTTGTATATGAGCATTGAATATACCAAATATATACCAACTACAATTATTAAAAATATACATAATACTAAGAGAAACGGATTAATTTCCATTGTTATATATCTGAATTAAAACTAAAATTAACTTATTAAAAAAAGAATTATCTTACTAAATAAATAGTCTTATAAGAATGTATATTATTAACTAAATGTAATAATCTCAGTTTTTTTGCGGAGATTCTTATGTTTTTGTTTGCATAATGATTGAGTTTTAAAATATATATCAGATATGTAAATTATAATAAGCAATACATATAACCCAATTAGGGCGTATAATGTATGTAATTCTGTCATTAGTATATATCTAAGATTTCATTTTTTCTCTACATATTAATATATCTATAAATAGTCTAAATAACAACAATACTATAACCACTATTATTAGGTAGAACATAATCGTATGCATCTTATGATCATGTTTTAAGCAATTTTCTTCATCCATTTTGATTGCGAAAATAAGACTGTATTATATAAAAAATCAATAATATATATAAACAAATAGAATATAATATTTTCGTAAATGGTTCTAATTGGTATTGATTTTGGTACAACATATTGTTGTATGGCGTATCATAATAAGGGTAGAACTGAAATAATTTCAGATAATACCGGTAATAAATTGATACCTACATGCATTAGTTTTATGAGAGGCATCCCTACTTATGGTAAATTCGCATTAGGTAACATGGAGAATTCTCCGACTACTACTATAACCAATATTAAAAGACTTATATCACGTAATACCACAAATATTCAAATGTCGTATGAGACTATACTCCACACGAATAATCAATTATATATCGTAATAAAAGATGATCCCGATAAAGAATTTATATACAAAAGAGAAGATAATATTAATAAGAAGAAAGATAATTCCGATAAAAATGATGATCCCAATGTTGACAATGATCCCAATGTTAAGTTATATACACCTGTTACTATTGTAAGTATGATATTGAAATATCTCAAAGATATAGCCGAGAATTACTTATCATTATCAGTAACTGGTGTAGTCTTAACTGCACCTGCATATTTTGATGAATTACAAAAACGAGCATTAAAAGAAGCAGGAGAATTGGCTAATATAGATATAAGAGAAATTATATCAGAACCTACTGCAGCTGCATTATGTTATAAGACTGAAGATAAGCGAAATGTATTGGTATATGATATCGGAGGTGGAACATTAGATATAACATTACTAGTTTGTCATGGTTTTAATTACTCACCTATAACTAAAATCGGTAATCCCGAATTGGGTGGAGTTAATTTTACTGAAACAATTTATAACTACTTAATAGATAATTTTGAATCCAAGAATCCTAACTTAAATCCTCCCGTATCTCAAAAACCTAATAAATTATCTAAATTGAAAATGTATGCTGAAGATATTAAGGTACAACTATCCGAGAATTCTGTAGTAGATTATCAAATCGAAAAGTTTTATAAGAAGAAACCCCTAGAAATTAACCTAAGCAGAATGAAGTTTGAAGCATTATGCAAGCCTTTATTTGAGAAATGTGATAATTGTTTACTCAAATTATTAGCGTCTATAATACCTCAAGCCGTAATACATGATATAATCTTTATTGGAGGATCTTCGAGAATACCTAAGATAAAAGAGAGAGTTGTTGAGTTAGTTACTTTGAGACAACCAAGATTTTCATTACCTGGGTCAAATGTAAAAGACCAATATATCGAACCTAAAATACATAACAATATAAACCCGGATGAAGCAGTTGCAATCGGTGCGAGTATACAAGCTTATGCATTAAGCAACCCATCGGATATTAATAATGTCAATCTTAATGAGATTACATCCGAGAATATTGGTATCCAAGTAGGTTCCGATTCTATGGATGTTATAATAGAAAAGAATACCAAAATACCATGTTCTAAAACTGTTAAGTATGGTACGTTTTATGATAATCAAATTAAGATGAGACTTAAGATGTACCAAGGAGATGATCCTAAAATTAAATTCAATAAGCTTATTGGTGTATTAGAAATACCAAACTTACCACCTAGACCAAAAGGTGAAGTTAAAATATTACTAACAATACAATTACTCAAAAATGGATTAATGAAACTCAATGCATATGAAGAATCAGGCGCTAATGGCAAACATCACGAGACTGTTATTAATAACTTACTCGAAGCTAAACATGAAATAAAATCATCTCATTCGAATGTTGAGTTACTTAAAAAAATTAAACGTATCATAATAAACAATAATATAACCGATCAGAAGTATCTTGAGTTTGTATCCGAGATGGATAAGAGTGATATTACTGTTATGGATTCTATTAGATTTAACAATATATTAAACGAGTTACTCGGTTTATAATTTCACTAGTAGTGATTCTTTTTATTAATATATCTATTATTATATCTGCTAATTCTTGCGAATGTATCATATTTCTGAGACTTTCCTCTGTTATTTTTTCTCTTATTGCGGCTCGCAATTGAGATATAACTTGACAATCTTTAAATAAATCGATACCTAAGTAAGCTTCAATTATAGTTATACCTAAAGCCCAAATATCATCACTATATTTCATCTCAAATTTTACTACCGAATCCTTATTAAGTTTCTCAGGTGGGGCATATAACGGTGTATATCGATTAATACTAGTGAGAGGCATGATTTTCCCAGCAATAATTTCTCTAATGAAAGGATATTCTACCTTACAAAACTCGAAATCTATTATATAAACATTAGATTTTGATAGTATAAGATTATCGGGTTTGATATCGTTATGTGTTATTCCTAATATATGTAATTTGTTAAGTTTGAAAATTAGGTCTAACAAATTATCAGTTGAGAATCTGCCCAACTCATATATATTTTCTACGAATTCTAATGTTATGTAATATTGATTACAAAATTTATTATACCCAACTTCTATTAATTTCGGTGCTAAACCTATAATATTGTATCTACTTAAAGTTGTATATATAAATACTTCATTAAGAAAATGAGTGTTAATTTCTTTATAACATTTCCTTAAGTATTTCCGAGATTTGGAAATGTATATATTTAAGTTACGTGAACTATTCAGCAGATTAAATGGCTCAGAGATATCGCAAAATCCGATATATAACCCATTTAAGTTATATCCAAGTAATTCAAGTATAGTTATATCATTCTGATCAAATTTATGTCTGCTTAATATCTTATTAATTTGCCCATAATATTTATTCAAAAATTTGACTTTATTATTCTCGACATTTTCGATTATAAGTTTCTTATATTTGGGTAGCATAGTATATTTAGTGCTAATAATAGAAGTTATATATTAAAAAAATCAGTTTATTTTTTGAATAGACATTTACGGAATTTAAATACTACATCATCTGGTATTTTTTGTTCTCGGAATTTCTTATAATTTATGCCTATAACTCGACACATGACATAATAAGCACTATATGCTCCACATTCTGAGCGTGAATTTTGGTGAGATATATTAGTAGCAGTTACAGCTTTACAAGGTATTCCGAGTTGTTGCGTAGATTTGTCTGCAAATTCCTTCATCCAATCCTTAATATCTTTCTTAGGTTGTTGTCCAGTTGAGTTAAAATATTCTATAGTATGATTATGATGATCTCGGGCGTCGTAAAATATAGCAACCCAATGTATTCCCACACCGGGTTTAGTATCGGTATTAACGATGCAACCCATACAAGTTTTACCTTGGGCTTTATATTCTGAAGGTTCCATCAATGCAACTGGTTCTGGTCCCGGATTCATACCTTTCAGTTCTATTGCTTGAGCTCGGTTAGGATTAGTTTTAGTATAGTCAATCATAAAATCACTCATACATGCATTATGATAATAAAAGTAAGGACACCATTTCATAACTTGTTCGAATATCTCATTCTCATCTACATTACTAAACCAACTATGATCGGTTGGTCCACTGGGACGACCTTCATCATCTAGATGCAATGATATTTCTTGTTCTACGCATTTTATTACTTTATGATCTTTTACTTTTTGAGTCAATGCATTTATTAAGTTATTTGGATTGAACATTTTACGATCAGTTAACAAATCTGCGAATGTATTCTTATCTAACCCAAATTCGGTAGTTAATACATCTGCTATTTTATATGGTAACATTCTTTTACCCAAACTTAAATTAGAATTTGGGTCTAACATCCGGAACATAATATTATTAGTATCTTTTAAATCAACTTCATCCAATCTCTTATTCCCTATTTTAGTTATTTCTATTGTTTCTCTTACTTGACCACCTGTTATTATAGACATTTTTTTTATTATATTTTTTTATTATATTTTTTAATATGTGTTTTTTGTACAATGTATATACATGAATAGTTTTTATTTTTTTTTATTTTCAAATACTTGATACAATACTTCTTCCCAGACTTGGGTTTGTACCGGTTTTTTAAAGAATATATAATGTCTCACATTTTTAGTTTTGACTTCGAATAAGTACCTAACAAGAAAAGATTTCTTTTCTTCGTTATGGGTTATTTGTATTAAATCTCTGGTATCATCAAATTTGGCGCAATTTATAGTGAGGAATGCTAATGCAACTTCTTCAGGTGGGAATAATTGAGTAGCTTCTAAGTCTTGTTTTATCAGAGAATATACACAAGTATCAGCGTATATTTCGCAACCTGCTCGACTGTTCTTAATTATGCAATTTTTAATATTCATAATTTATATATTGTCTTATATATATAAAGCATTAAAATTTAAAACATTGATAATGGCGAGTTCTTCAGTAAATATGGAAATAGTATATATATTAGTAGTGATTATTGTTATAGCTTTGTACATTAGTGTATTGGTATTAGTCCATAAGATGGATTTCTGCATGGTATCCGCGCTATTAATGACTATGTTGGTATCATTGGGATTATCTAAAGCTTATACATATATGGTAACTAATAATAATGATGATGATAACCGATTAAACTTGAGAAAACGAGATGACTTTGTAGGATCACGAGACTACTATGATAATTATTATACTAGAGGAATGTATACTGAGGGCAAAGAAAAATATGAGAAAGTAGGAAGCTCAAAAGATTTCGAGTTATATAAGCAATATCTCAAAGAAGAAATGAACACGCCTAAACAATACGAATATCCTAATTATGATATGAATCCCGATACTACTTACAAAGTTGATTTTAGAAATAGACAAACTCGACGAGACCAAAAAATAACTAGATACGATAGAAAACGTGAAATGGATAACTTATTCCAAGATGCATTTAATACCCAAACTAACGACTACTTCAATTTCTACTATAATACTTATTAAAATATTTGATATCTTATTCTTCTTTTTTTTAACTATTATAAAAAAATATTACTTTTAAAAATTGACACGAATTGTCGGTTTCTTGTCACTTAAAGGTGTGTCATCTAGAAGATTATTGTTATTCTGATCTATATAATTAAAGTTAGTATTCGGAATAAGCTTAATACTGTTTTTTTTCTTTTGTATTATTAGTTTAAACCCATAATACTTTTTAATAATTGCATTAATATGTCTTACTTTAGATTTAAAATCCGCTGGATATCCGAATATACTTAATCCATACTTATTCATAATAAACTTCCAATCTAATTTATTACTAGTTTCGAACTTTTTGAAATTCGCTTCACATCTATCTACCATAATACTACTACCTAAGAAAGCATCTTGTATATTGAAATCTGGGTTTAACGCACATAACAATTCATGAATAATATAATGGTTGAAACTCTTATATTTAGTTACAATTTCTTGATATGGTATATCATTATTATTAATAGTTCTCTTATATTTATTTAAATCTTTAATTAAATTATCCTTACAAGCTTCACTAGGTTCAGCATCATTCATAATTTCTTGAATATTAGTAAACTGACTTTGAATATTACGATCTGCATAGATACTAACAAAATCAGTAGTTAACGGAGTTTTCCAATTATATCGTTTCTTAATATTATATTTAGTTAATGACCATAACTCACTTTTAAGAACAGTTAGTTGAGTATCTATTTTCTGTCTAATTTCTTGAGCACCATTATCATCTATCTCATTCGCATCTGCGATTCTACGATATTCCGCAAGTTTATTACGAGACTTCAAATCTGCGTATACAGTTTTCAAATCTGCATCATCATTTCTTAAACATAAGTCTTTAATTACTCCTGAATATCCTAATGCATCTAAGAAGACTTTACTAAATCGGTTCTTCGATAAGTTCTCTTCTCGGATATTAGCAACTACAATCCAATACAAAGTATTCTTATTATAATTTTGGACATTACCTGCTCCATCTAAGTTTATTTGAAGATTCTTAATTCCTCCATCACTTTCGATAAGCTTACTAAAATAACTTCTATCGTATAATAAGTAATTTTCAATAATATTAATATCAGTCGGGAATGCTTGCATATAATCGACGAAATGTATGTAATAATTCTTCTCGGATACATTACGAATACGACCTAACATTTGTCGGCACATACTTACGCAACAACTTTGATTATTGAATAACCCATATACACAATCGAAATGTTCTTCTTCGAATGAAACCCCAGCAGTTACAACTGGAGTGGCAATTATAATATCGTAATTTTTCCAATATTTATTAACATTAGCAAAATGTTGAGTCTTAATTCTCTCATCCATCTTACCATGATATAATTTAACGTTTTTAAACGGATGGTATTCTTTAATAAACGATTTTAATGCATGTGCATCAGAATACGAGTTAGTAAATATACCTATATTTTTATTATTATCAATATCATCATTAAGCTGATTAAGAAAGTTATTAATAGTAGGACAAATATAATACGTATCCTCTCGTGATACCTTATATTTATTAATTCTAAGATTAACTATTTTATTAGGTACAATCTTATTCAGAAGTTCAACTGATCGAGTACCGATATTAGCATCAAACCCGAATACATATTTAGACTTCTTAAGTAATCTCTCAAAATTAGACAATGAGCCATTAATATTTTGGAAAAAGCCCGAACCAAATTGGGACCAAATAGATTCTAGCTCATCAAGAATTAACAAATCTACATCTTCAATAGTATTCTCATTTATACGATGTAAACTTTCAGTCTGAATAATCAATCTTGGATGTTCTATAAGACTTATAGAACTAGACTTAATATCTTTATATAAACTGAAATCTAGGAACTTGGATTTAATGTCTTCGCTAAAGGTTCTTCTGAAACTTACGAATACGATACTCTTAAGTTCCTTAGAATATGGTGAATTATAAATGAGTTCATTGCATTTCTTAGTCTTACCCATTTTCATTTCAGCTTTTTCTAAATTAACTCCATGAAGTTTCGGTTCAAAAGTTTTAATATCAGGTGAATTATAATATTCGATATTCTTAGGATCCATAACTGTTGTAAAATCGGTACCCGATAATACTTTATTATAATAGATATCTCTCATTAAAACTTTCATTTTAGGATTTTTTTCTCGCATCAGCATTACTCGGAATTCTTGCTCACTTAAGTTTTTAATACTATCCCCATAAGTTGAAGCATCAATAACTAATTCAGTATCATATTCGTAATCTTCTGAAATAACATCGGATTCAATAATATCTGAAACATCTATCTGACCCAAATATACGCCACCATCTTTAGTTTTCTTACATTTCATATATACGTTACCATTCTTGGTTAAACTTAGGTAAATACAATTATCTTTATCATGAACTCTTTTACAAGATTCACAAAAACTCGAATGATTACGAATAAGAAATATAGTTCTGCCCTTAATTTCACCAAAACTGTACATACCTTGCATAATCAAGCTACGTACCCCATCCAATGATAACAGCCGTTTTGTTAATTCTCCGTGGTCTTGGATCTCATCTGATTCAAATTCTTCTAACATATCTTCACTAAATAAACTAGCTAACATAACACTATCTTGTGATACATTAGTTATGAGACTTTCAGCGAATGAATGATCGGATTTTTTAGGTCTATCTTCACCAAGCTTACTACTATTAGGTAATCGAATATTATGATTAACTGAGTATATTCCAAAATCTAAATATTTAAGTAAAATCTTATGTTCTAAATCTAATTTACCTTTGAATTTAATCATGAATGGTATTAGGTTGACCATATTTTCGAAATGATAACCTTTAACAATAAGATTAGTACTGAATTTAGAATTGTCTTTTTTATGAGATGTAATATGAATGAAATCTTTTGGAGTAAGCTTGTCAACATTCGCTAAATATTGACATTTACTATTGAAGAACGAACAAAATTCATTCTTAGTCGCATGAACAATTGAGTTATGTTCCTCAAGAGTCTTACTAAACGTATCATCCAAATCCATAAATATTTTAACTTTCTTATTCGATACCATACATTCATGATAACAATTATTTTTATATTCTGATATAATATTTTCCAAATTTTTTATCGATGTGTAAAAGTATTTATTTTCGGGTTTACCAAAATTTTGCGCACCCACCTTTTCTTCTCTTACTACGATATTATCCTTGTGTAATTTATGATCATAATTATTAATTAATTCTTCTAATTTTCCATGGAATACTACATTGCTAAGAAGAGAGGACATATTATTTCTTGGTATTATATGATAGGATAAAAAAAAATTCAATTAAAAAACATTTTTGAGTAGATTATTAAATTTCAGTTACTTACATATGAATCGTTTCCGCATACTTGATTACGCGTAATTTTTCCAAGATTAATAACTTTTGCATACCCGCATATTTGGGTAATTCACTCATATACTCGTTAATTAAATCAAGACCTTCTTTATTAGTGCAAAATACTTGGAATGTAATTAAGACAATTTCATCTGAATTATAACTTTCAGTTTGTTTTTCCGGATCATAGATTCCTTCTTTGTTGATCATAATGTCTACGATTTTTTCAGTTTTTTCTTCCTCAAATAAGTTAATCGGGCTATCGAAGCAGAAAAACAATGTCCTAGTGGAATCTACAAGTTTACAAATTCCAGGTAACATTGGGTCCGTAATATGACTCAAATTATATTGGCTCATTATTTGTTCCATTTGTCTGATATATGATATGAAAGTAAAAAATCAATTTTTTACGAAAGTAATAAACTAATAAAAGTCATTCTCATCTAAGACATCTTCTAATGCATCTTTTATTGATTCATTAGGTTGTATGTTTCGGACAATACTCATTATCTCGCTTATGTATTCGATAATAAGTTCTGTCTCAATAAGAGGGTTAACGTCATTGCACTTATGTGAATGACCAAAGAGTTCATGGAAATTAGAATCACTGACATCATTGTCTTGTTGTTTGTATGTATCATCTTTTCTGATAAAGATTGCCATACTTGTTCCTAGAATTGATACACTGAATACTATGTTATTAGTTGAGTCTATTAATTTAAAACAACCAATTCCTGATATAGGCAATTCGCGTAATTCGAATTGTTTCATAATACCGTGATATGATGAGGGAATAGGAAACGACGTTGATAAGAAATCCATTTTAAAGAGATCTTAGAATTATAAAAAATCAATTTTTATTAAAATTCATCTTAATGAAGATTTTCATATCTACTTGTATCATAAATCGCGGAGTACCTAATTCGTATCTATTTAGTTCTGACATTATTTTGTCTATCTTCTCATAAGTTGAATCATGTCCAATTACGATTACATTACTTCTAATAAACCCAACAAATCGGGACTTAAACATAGACATATCATAATATCGTGGTATTTCATATACCCCATCTTCTCGGATATATATTTTGAACCCACCATCTTGGATTGATAAGCTAAATGTTATAGTATTTGTTGGATCAACTAAATTCAAGTATTCATAGCTGCCAACAATTCTCACAGGTCTTAAATCGTGTTTAGCGCATAACATTTCATATTCATATCCAGGATATTCGTGATACATCATTGGGGTCGATAAGATATTAGCGTATAAAAAATCAAATTAACTATATTTTAACCTTACTCAAATATCTGTTGTATTCCAAGATGTATTTCATTACTTTCTCGCAACCACGTTCGTAACATATGTCTATGACAGTTCTACGGTAGTAATTCATAACAGTAGTATCCGCATATTGGGATATTAAATACTGAATAAATTTAAGTAATTCGTTTTCTGTTTTGAATGTACTATATTGGATTGTTAACATTAATAGTGAATTCCCTTCTGAATCAAGACAGTCAACATTAGCACCATTAATTAGGAGAGACTCAATTAAACTTACTCGGTTTAAGTCACCCATATTCATCGCAGCTAACATTAAAGGAGTATGTCCATTTTCAGTATAACTATTAACCTCGTAAAAACCTCGTTCTGTTTCTAGGTATTCCTCAAGTAATATCATACTTGGATTGCTTATAATTAACTTATGTAAATGAGTAAATCTGCAACATTTCAAATTTTTACGTAAGTGATATACCAAAGACATCTGAGTTGGTTAGAAATTATCGTAAAAAAATTCATATTTTTTTTTATCCAAAAGAACTTATATTATCTAAAAAGAACTTATATTATCTAAAAGAAGAGCATATCATATTGATGTAATACATATTATCCACGACATGAGTTGCTACAATACTAACATTCGGATAATGATGTAAGCAATGTTTGGATTGATTTTTCTTATTCATAATATCCAATAATTCATTCGTGAGTTCTTTAGATAAAACTCTTTCAAACTGACTAACTGAAATAATATTAAACTTATCTATTTCGATATATAACTCAAATGGGTTACCAGTTTTTAAGTTACCAGTTTTTAAGTTATCAGAATTCGAGTTATGTACTAAAGTTCCATTCCGAGTTATATCAAGTTTCAATGTTCTTAACATATGATATGCAGTTATTATGAAACCTTGTAATTGTTGGTCAGCTAATTTATTAATCGGATTACACGCTTTCGCATCAATCTCGGATTCAGTTATTTTACGAGGACTCATTGTAATAAGAAGAGATATTTAGATTATAAAAAATCAATTTATAATTCATCTTGTATTCCTAAATCAATATAAAACATATCATTCATAACATGAGTTACTCGTATTTTAATGTTAGGATAGTTTTGATAAATCAACTCAGTTCCAGGATTACATTTAATGATATCCCTTAATTCTGTTGTTAATGAAACCGACATTGAATTCTCGAAAATACTAATCGGTAATCTCGAATATATTTGAAGAGTAATATACTTACAATATTCCGTGTTATCTTTTTGAACTAGGGTACCATTTTGTAATGCAACTAATTCTAACGTCTGTAAACGTCGCCAAGTTTTGAATATGAATGAACTCAATTTATAATTATACTCGTGAAACATGCCTGAAAGAATTTATAATATAAAAAATCAAATTTAATTCTGATGTTATTCTTATGGTCTCTATAAACTTCCAATTGTTCAGCTACATATTCGGGTATATATGTATAATGATCTCTATTATGAATTCTTAAATTCCTGATAAGCATGGGGATTAAGTATTTTTCAACGATTTTTGGATCTAATTTTTTAGATAGAAATAAACCAAAAGGAATAGAAAACTCATAATTCTTTGCCCTATAATTCTTTTTAATTATTTCAATATAAGAATCCATTTGTCTGACGCAATGTTTTGATATTAAATAATGAACCCGATTTTTGAATGAAACAGTACACGTGCCATCTGATATACTAATGAACATATTAATATTCTTTTCATCATAACACTCGGATGCCATAGGGAATTCGAAACCATTCTGAGTGAATTCTTCTAATTTTGATTTGATAGATTTCGTAATCAATTCATGGATTACATTCTTGAGCTCTTTATAATTCACATTCTTTTGTGTATAGTCTTCTACCTGTTTTATTTTGATATCGAAAACGATTTCTTCCATCGGATTATGCATAAATGGTAAGATATGTTCATTAATGAGGTCAATTAAATCATGCTGCTTTACCATACTTTGCTTTACTTCATTAAACAAATCATCGATTGATTGCTGTATAGATTCTTCTCTATTAACTTCAAACGACTTTGGATTCACATCGATTACACTAATATTAACTGGAGTTATCTCAATCATCGGTTTATTATTGATTTCTTCATCAACATCAGTATCATCATCAATTATGATTTCTTTATTAGTCTTAGTTTTACTACTGAATTTGAATAACGTAGCAAACATTGAGGCTTGATGTGATTCCCAATCATTTTCTATATCTGAATGATCGGTATCGCAATCGTAGTCATCATCATAATTACTCATTGTTACTCTTACAAGATCTTTATATATGAATTATTCAATTTTTTATGGTTATAAATCTCTCTTAAGACGCGAGTATATAAAAAATAAGAGAAATTAGAAATTATGTATGAGTTTATTATCTCGGATTTCAAAGGAGTTAGCAACTTTGAATGGGATCACTATATTATTTTGCGGGTCTGCATTATGTTTACGAGCTTCATCACATAATACCTCCGATATAGTATCGTGAATTATTTCTCTTGGTAATGAGTCGTTAAAACATTCACCAAAATCAAATTCAAGATTTCCTAGATATTCGCATTCAAGTTTCGCTCGGAGCATACCAATGATATTGGGTGCTTGGGTTCGAATTTCTTTAACTAATGATTCATATGGTATATTGTTTATTATGAATTTAGTCGAGTTTGCGCAGAAATAAATTCTACATTTGAAATTCTTAGTAGAAAGAATACGTCTCATTTCTGGGGTATCGCAACCTTTATTTTTGAAATAATCACGTCTTATTCTATAGAATATTTCTAGCATGATCTTCAAATATTTCCTGCATACATAAGTATGATTTTTGCGTACTATCATAAATTTAGCCCGAAATCTTCGATCACAAACGAAAGGATCTTCGACATATGACTCAATTAATTCTTCCAACTTTTCCGTTATTTCGGCTTTAAAATCAACTATCTGAGAATTACTATTCATTGTTATAAACAAGATTTTAAGTATAGAATAATTCAAATTTATAAATAAACTCGGATGTTATAAATAAACTCGGATATTATAAATAAACTCGGATATTATAAATAAACTCGGATGTTATACAAAAGCAAACTCGGATATTATAAAAAATCAATCTTAATTACTCTATTATCATACGTGCTTGTAATACTTACTTTTTCCCGAAATATAACATGCGATAATTCTTTCTCATATTTTTCATGTATTGTTAGAAATAACTGGTTTAAGAATGCGTCAATATAATTTTTCATTGGAATATTCTTGAATTTGCCACTGGCATCTCTATACGAATACATATAAGGAAAAGTCTTTGGGTGTTGTAATAAACTTTTACATATATTGGAAATAATTATTCGGAGTGTGTTTGTCATATATACGAAATCGAAATTTTTTAAATCAATCATTATCTGAGTTCTACTTACATCAGCATTAACTATCAAATTTTCTTCTTTATCGAAATTAATCAAGTTTCTCGCATACACTGGAATGAACTCTATAAAGTTTCTAATATTGCTCCCGAGTAATAAAAACTTATTCCTAACATATTTCTTAAGTTTTTTTGTTATATAAATCTTATTAGAAATAGTCAAAACAAAATACGAATAATTATAATTAATATCAAAGCATATCTTATTCTCATCACAAGGACTTAAGAAATATGTTTTAAGTAATAAATTAATCCTATTTTCTAATACATATTCCAATAAGAAACAATTGAATAACTCGTCTAGAATAAATTTTTTATACGATAATGTTTGTCCGCGATGTATTCTTTTGGTTATTGTATTATCTAGATTACGTATAGCTATCTCCTTAATCGGTTCCTCAATAAATTCCTCATTAATAAATTCCTCATCAACGTATTTCTCATCAATGCATTTCTCATCAATGAATTCCATGATGTTGGGATATAAATTAACTATATTTATTTCAATTTTTAATTAGTTTGGGATGAGTTAAAAAAGAAAATAGAAAATTATTATTATCCCCTCCTCCTGGGTAATGCTTCAGAGGTTGTTATTATTCAGCAACTTAGATTTGTCCTCCCCGATTAATCCAAGCTTTTTGAAATTACACCGTCTAGTTGGTCTCAAATATCTTGATCCGGTCCCCAAAATTGTATAACAATCACAGCTTTCGCTACAATGTTTACAAAATTTCATACACCTTGTTGATTCACAATGAGCAAGAGCTTTGTTCTCGCATCCCTCCACGTGGTCAATTACGAAGATTTCCTCGAAGTGGAACCGACTAATAACTTCTTCACACCAATTATTTACTTTTTCCAACACTCTGAATGAAGTAGCCATATCTTGAGTTTTGATATTAAGCTTACTTATAATATCAATAGTCATATTTCTGATAAGTAACTTCAATATTTCATCTAACTTCATTAAATGAGATATGGAGCTAAATTCCGCATCAAATAACACATTGAATTCGGTTAGATTTATCAGAGAATCAATGCTCAAGTCAATTACAATAAAACCATCCGTTTTATTATATGGGATTTTGATAATAGGTTCTACTTTATTACCCTTATTATTAGCTTTATTTTGATAGCATCGAACCATTGTTATATCAGTGTTCTGAAAGTTTTGGCATAGATTTATTCAATTTTACCAATAAATTTGAATTAGTATAACCTTATATTCTATTGGAGACATTCATTATTTCGCTAAAAAATGGAAGCTTATTTCGAACAAAGACTTAACGATGGTGATTATGCTGAAATTATTAACCAGTTTACTGACCAAGATTTGGTAATAAGTGTCTCATTATTCACATGCGAAAACGCATATAACGAGTTCGCCAAGTATGTTGATGGTTTACAAATCCTCATTAAAGCTATTAGAAAAGTCTATCCTGAAGCCAAATTCTTAGTATTCTACGACGTAATGAGTGATAAATTAAAAGAGTTAGAGTCCGATATTATTTTCTGTAAGTTTGACTTCCCAGACTACAGATCTGGAACCCATCATATCGGTATGTTTGGGACATTAATGAGATACTTACCTATGTTCTTGACTGACTTCAAGTATAAATACTTGTATGTTATGGATTGTGATGTAGTTAACAGATTCATACCTCCTATTAAAGTTAATACTTTGAGAAGTTTCATCAAAACAGGTGAGTCTTTACACATATTAACTATCCCATCAGCACCTCTTAATCCTAGGTATGAAGGTATGAATACAGGTCTTAAAACATGGCTGCGTATTATAGGAGAAGGATTCATTATTAAGGAGATGAAATTCCCAATAAGTATCCTATATGATTTCTTGCATTCGTATCTCGTATCTGAGGAATATGAAGAACAATGTCGGGTCATATTTACTGAGAATATTAAATATGAATACAAACTCAAACCGTCACATGGTAAGTTTATGTATGGAGTCGATGAGTTTATGTTAGTATTCTTGATGCAATACATTGAGAATAATAATATACCTCTAAGATATACATTATGTCCGTATCATTACAAACTCCCATTTTACTTTTGGTTAGAGAAAGAAGCAACTGATGAAATGAAAAATGAAGTCAAAGAGAAATTGGGTTGTGATCTTATGACATTCGTAGGTCGGTATAAGTACACTCAACGTGGTATTATGTTCAAAGTATTACTATCTAAAGTTGATGTCCCTAGATTATTCTCACCAATGTTATGTGATTGCATTGACCGAGAGTGTAAAACACTTGATTTTGTCTATTCAGCCAAATATTAATTTTTTTAATTGCAGTTAAAATATGACCAAAGTATAATAAAAAATTAATAATAATAAATAATAAATAAAAAAAGATGTGTTTAATTACTGATTTTATTAAAAATAATGGTAAGACTTATAAACAAGGATCGGATACTCACTTAGAATTACGTAGAAATTATATAGGATGCTCTGAATTATATAAGGCCACTGGTACTATTAATATGGTTAAAGGGGTTATCAAAAATAAGATATGTCCGCAACCGTTAAACATATTACCCGTAACTCATGGTTTACATTTCGAAGATAACTGCGAGGAGTTTCTCGGATATATCTTAAATAATAAGCGTATATACAAAGCCCCTGGGTCAATCTTAAACTCCGAGATACCCAATATTGCATGCTCACCCGATGGGTTAGGTTATCTTAATGTTAGTGAATTTAGTAAATATAAGAAGAATAAGAAAGGAATAGAATATGTTTCAATCTCATATAACTCAGAAAAAAGAGACGAATTATTAAACGCATTTAGATCCGGTTCAATTGGGGATGAAAATGAGCAGCCTTGTTTGTTTGAGTATAAATCCCCATTCTCTCGTAAACTTAAAGATGGGTATATCTCATTAGACTATGAATCTCAAATACAAGGTGGGATGCAAATATTAGGTATATGTGATTATGCTTGTTTCTTTGAAGGCGTATTTAAGTTATGTAGTCTTAATCAATTATTCGGTTCATGGGTTTATGATATGAATTATAATATATATGAATGCTTAGAAGACGCAACTGAGATTGCTAAAGGAATTAAGCTATATTACTTAAAAGAAGAATTCTTTAATAACTCTAAAATAACTGATAAACTATTGCGCTTATTAGATGAGTTTAATAGTCCAATGTGTGAAGCATTAGGAGTCGATTTTGGGATACATGAATATTTTAAATCTTTCTTTGTTGGGTTAAATGAGTCTATGTTTTATACCGTAAATTTACCAATGTATTACTCATCTGAAAACCAGACATTCGTTACTATGGATGGTAATGTTTTAGATAAAGAAATAGTATGTAATCAATTAAGTGAATATGCATTAAAGCCAGGCTACTTAGGATATGCATGTTGGAAAATGTATGATTACCAAATTATTATTCAGAAGAAAAAAAATATAATAGGAGAAAAGGAACTTATTCGTTGCCAAAGTATTATGAATTGTATCTCGGAAATAGATGATCCTGCCCAGATTGATTTCTTACACTTAAATTCTGAAAATCAAGTAATATTATAAAAAATTAGAATTTAATCCTATATATATAAATTATTTAAATGGATAAATTTTTTATTACGAATGAGGAAAATTTTACTAAACAAGATGTGAGTAATATTAATTTGGATTTAGTTACTTCATTAACGGGTTTATATGATATAGATATTATAAAATCCGAATTGTTAAATTGTAATTTAATATTACTAAATGATGTTCATATTTTAAGTAAATCGGGATTTGTTGGTCAAGATTCAGGCAGTTTGTATATACCTTTATATATGGATGCATTATTTAAAAAATATCCCAATAAGCAATTTGATGTGATGCTAGAATTTGCGCCAACTAAAGATGAAATATTTTACGAATCTTGGGAGACTGTTATGGGTTCGGTTGTCAAACAATTTAGTGTTTGTTATAAAGGTATAAGTAATAAATTAAAATGTAGCGAAGAATGGCCTAATGTTAGATTCCATAACGTAGACATAAGACAAATGTACGAAGATACAAGTGATCGCCCATTTTTAGAGTTTATTAAATATATTCTTATTATGGAAGATCATATAATAGACTTTCATAAAAAACTTAATTACGATAAATCCCAACTTAATATAGATGAAACTTTTAATTTGATTGTTAAGATGTTAGATAAATTTATATATTATAATGATAAATATGGGTTATCATCGTATATTATTCAAAAAATGTATTCAGATAATAAATTTAAGAAATACAAAAGTATCAAAAATATTGATATGATAAATAGCTTTACAAAAAACCAAATAGAATTCATTATAATCGATAGTGACATTTTTAATAAAATAAAACTATTACAACAAAAAAATAGAATATTTATTTACGAATTACTGATGCTATGTAATTATATTAGAAATATGTTATTCACTTTAGAAGCGGTATTAATGGATCATTATGCATTTATTAGATTTTTGAAAATATTAGAATATGGAGGTAGTAACATAATATACTTAGCAGGTGGTGAACATATTAAAAATTTCAAAAATTTCATTCAAACTGGTGATCACAACGTAACATATATAAGAGGTACTAGTGAATTTGATGATAGTTATTACGACTTATTTAACCAATTTAGGAAAATGTTAAGATTTAGAAAAGTTCGGGGCCACAAAGTTAACCTTAATATTCGTATGACAAAAAAACATATAAAAATTATATCAGAAATAATGCTCTCAGATTTATTGGAGAATGTAGATTATAATAATTTTAAAACTGTGAAGTTATTACGAAATTTTATTAAAATAATAGATAGTCAAATAGAAACAAATGATAACCAAATAATGTATATATTTAATAATCCTAATAAAAGAATATTAAATTTTCTTTCATCGGAAATAGAACAAATATTATAACACTTAGTACCCATTATTCGATTTATTATGTTTATGGATGAAATATAAAACTGCGGCTACAACCACTACTACTAAAATTATTATTAATATTATCCATAATATGTGACTGCTAGAATCGGTTTGAGTAGTTGTCGGTTTAGTTATTGGCTTAGTTATTGGCTTATTCAAAGGAGCGTGTAAAGTATGAGGAGCTGGACCTGACCCGGTATCACTTCCGGTGTCGGAGCCTGTATCACGTCCTGTATCGGATCCTGTATCACTTCCGGTGTCGGATCCGGTATCATCAGATGGTGGGGTTTGACTTCCTGAGCTTGAATTTTTGGAATTAATTAGATTCATTATGTAATTTTTTATAGCAGTAATATTGCTAACTCCGGAATTATTTTTATACGAATTTTTTAATCCTTTAACAACACTACCATCCATAACGGCTCCAGATGATGCTAAGCGGAAATATTCTTGAGGTATTTTTTTGGGTACGCAAATATTATCTCTACCATAGAATTGACCCAATGCTTGAGCTTGTGCTTCAGTTCCCATATCTCCTATGATGGTACCATACATATAACATTTGTTATAATTATCATTAGTAACTAATAAAGTTACATCTGTAATATCATACATTATATATAATGGAATACTTGCGACCACACTACTATTATCTGATACATATAAATTTCCTAAGTTTGACAAATCATATGCTGTAAATCGGTTAAAACCCGATTTGCTTATAAAGTTTAACCCAATAATACCGCCATCAGGTAATAAGCTAACATCAGATACTATTATAGGTTGTGTAGTATAATACTTAGTAGGTGTCGAATTCAAATCGGCGTATACGCAAAATATGACTGATCCACTTTCTACAATAAGATTCGCAGAATCTCCTCTATTAGCAGTACCATCATCGGTATAGTAATTAGATGACAAAACATTCATGTTGCTATCGTAAGATAACAAATAACACATTGGAGGAATTCCATTTGTAGAAGACACAATTTCAAATCTTACTACTGCACTCATTTTCTTTAGTAGGTATATATTTAAGCAACTAAAAAAAGATTAATTAAATTGAATTATAAGTAATCATAAATATATCAACTACTACACTAATAAATGTATAAGCGAGTTCTTGAAAGTTATGGCGGATCTGCTGATGAAATTGTAAGCAAAGTTAAAGAAGCTTTTAATAAATCTGGTAAGCCTGTTATGAATTTCTCGGATATATCGGATTCAATTGAGTATGATGAGCTTGCAAATAAGACTAGATTTAAACCCGATATTCATTGTGGTCAACGTAAATTGTTTATGTCAGAATTGCGATTCTTAAACGAAGAAACTGATGGTACTGGGTTGGTTATTTATGCTGGGGGTTGTCCCGGTAATCATATATATGAGTTATCAATATACTATCCTGAAATAAGATTCTTAATAATAGATCCGAGTGGGTTCCAACCTTATATTACTGAAAATCTTAAATTCGAGTATAATAGATATAAACGTATAATTCCCAACTGGGATGAAAATGACTTTATGGATAATCCTAAGTATGAGAAATTACGAAATATAACTAATGATATAAACCAATTAACCGAATTATGGTCAGGTCCGATTCGGTTATATTGGATTAAAGATTTATGTACTACTGAACTTATCAATAAATTATTAACTCTAGTAGAACCGTTTAAAGTTGAGTATTATCTATGGTCCGATATACGAACCGGAGAAGGTGAATCAGGTGTATTCGGAATAGCATCTTCTAATAAGAAAGTTGATTCGAAACAAACAATATTAGATAGTGACATATACCAAAATTTAGCTTTGCAATATATATGGATCCGAGATACTAAACCCAAATCATCTATGGTTAAATTCCGCGCCCCATTTTATCTTGATAATGAAGATGAGAATATTTGGACTCAAATTGAGAATTATGATATACGCAATGCACCAGAATTGG
>Ga0154020_10002468_pt1 | contig 22546 bp, 16 predicted proteins | sample Klosneuvirus_201_FD_109709 | JGI IMG/M metagenome (GOLD analysis project Ga0154020, IMG submission 109709) | Active sludge microbial communities from wastewater, Klosterneuburg, Austria - Klosneuvirus_20160825_MG | ecosystem: Engineered > WWTP > Aerobic digester > Activated sludge | place...
CCACTCGGCACGTTGTTGAATGTAAACGTCCCGCCGATCCCCAAAGCAGAATTCAAAGGCTTACGTGTAACCCGTCAAGGGCACAGTGAGTGGAAGGACCGATATGACGTTCGCTTAGACCCACATGGCAAGCCCTACTACTGGCTCACAGGAGACTTCGTTACCGTCACCGAGCTTGAGGATGCCGACGACATCGTGGTTGCCAACGGATGGGCATCGATCACACCCATCCATTATGAACTCACAAACTTCGCGCTACTCGAGACGCTCCGGGAGCAATTCGTATGATGTCTACTATCAATGCCGAACTTCTTCGCAGCATCGATGCCCATGCAAAGCGACTGCGATTTCTGTATCGAATCAAAGGTTTCGGCTACGAGCGCGCCATTGAACTGCCGTTGCTGGCAGAAAAGTTGCAGCCGTTGTTCGATAAGCCCCTTCGATACCTCGACATCGGCACCGGTCCGTCCATCTTCCCATCATGGGTAGCCAGTAAAACCAACTGGGACGTAACCTGCCTCGACAAGTTCAATTGGGTGGAGAAGCAGAACGAATACGCACGGCAATTGGGCCTCGACCCAAAGCGATTCCATGTGGTTGTCCGCGACTTCCTCGAAGCCGAACTCGAGCCCGAATCATTCGACGTGATCACCAACATCAGTGTGATCGAACATTTTGAAGGGGCTCTTGATTCTGTCGCAATGGAGAAGAGCGCTCGACTGCTCAAGCCAGGCGGCATCTATCTGCTTACAACTCCCTTGAACGAAGGCCATGCCCGCGATTGGTTTCTCCAACAGGACGTCTACGGTGAGAAGTTCACATCAAAGCCGGTCTTCTTCCAACGTCATTACGACGTTGCATCATTCAATGAGCGCATCGTAAAAGCCTCCGGCCTTGTTGAGCGGGAGCGTGTCTACTTCGGTGATTATGAAGAGCCGTTCTTCAATGACCGTATTGTTGGGAAGACAGGACTCGGGAAGATCTCGCGCACACTGTTGCAAATGAACACCGTCAAACATGCCCTTGCTCACGGCAGCTACAGCGACAAGCCGATCTCCATGTCAGGAATGAAGATCTACACATCTGCCGGAGTGTGTGTGGTCTTGACGAAATGACCCAGTGACGTAGTGACCTTACACTGAGATGCGCTGATAGAGATTCATGATCTTCTCTACGGCGTCGGTATTCGGTGTGATCGCAGGCGGCATATGGCCTCGTCGTGTATCTGCGATGCACTGACGGAGAGCACGCGAAAGATCAACTGGATCTTCATTGCGAAAGAGCACCGTACCGTCGGGTCGCTGCACGGCATCAGATCCAACAGCCCATCTGCCGAGTTCAAGGGCTTCGCTGAGAGTGAGTGAGGGGCCGCCTTCCGTACGCGTAGGTCGAACCACAATGTGTGCGTGCTGGACAAATGGTGCAAGAGGGCAATTTAGGTCGCGCACAAAGGTGATGCGTGCATCATTCGAAGCCAAGGCAAGTACGTTCTGCCAAAGAGCGGTATCGACCACGTCTCCAACGGCAATGCAAAGTGCAGCTTCCGGATCTTGGATCGAACTGAATGCAGAGACGAGCACATCCAGTCCATACAGATCACGTCCGTTATAGGCCACGATACGTCCGGCATTGGCAAGGATCCGTACCGGCACACGTTGCCAAGCATCTGCTACATCAGGTGGAAGAGGCGACGTTAACTCCCACGCACTAAGCGGCAGATTCGACGGAATAACTCGAGTGCGTTTATGTCGAAAGCCGAGTGTTGACTCCAAGGCATCCGCAACTTCCGAACTGATGGCGATAACAGCCTTTGCATGCGCAAATGCAGTGGCGAGTTGACGCAGCACCTGAGGATCCTGAAACTCAGCGCGATCTCGGAATGAATGCACTGTTACAACGTACGGAGTGCGTGTCAGACGCCAGATCCGAGAGAACAGCCGCATCCAGCGATGATTCCCCTCATCGGTATGGTAATGAACCAAGGTGCGAGAAAGAAAGAACCCAAGTCCGAGCTTTGTTACGCCTTGAACATTGTCAGGAATGCCCCTTAAAGAATGTCCCTTTGCCTCTGTGCCGTGAGCCCGCAACGACTCTAGGAGCCGAATGCAATGAAGTGCCACACCGCCAAACGGAGGAGGAAACGGACCTAGGAGGCGGATATTCACCGCTTCCTGCCAACTACGATGTGCATGTCTGTGCAGCGGTTTCGATACTCACGCCACACCTGCTCATTGTAGTGCGGCTGATACAACAGGTAGGATTCATCGCGCAGAATCTCAACGCCCTCGTTGTTCAGGAGCTTGCGGATCGAATCCCATTCAATATGGTCATCGTGCCATACGTGAATGTCACCTTCTTCTGCGTACCTAGGGTTGATCGTTTTACGAACGCGCTTGACCCACCACTTCGGTGAAAGGAGGCGAACAACGTATGAGCTTATAGAAGGTTTGACGGCTGTCTTCGACCTAAATTCGGACAATGCTTGAGAAGGCTTCCAGTGCTCCGGAGATGCTTCGTGATCAAGGTATACTATACCCCCTGGCTTTATAACTCGGATCATCTCCTTAATGGCCGAAAGGTAGTCCGGAATGTGATGAAGAACCGAATATGTGGCAATGAGGTCAAAAGTGTTGGATTCGATCTCATGCATGTCAGAGCCGTTCAGCACAAAGGGAGTTATGTGGGCTGGATCTAGGGCAGTGGTGATCTTCGTGAAGCTCGGTGTAACATCGGCAGCGGTTACGTTGTGGCCGAGTCTCACCAAGTGTGATGTTAAGTTGCCCGCACCGCATCCGTAGTCCATTGACCTCAATCCACCCGATCCTATCCAATCTGTTGCCTCAGACAGTGACTTCGACAATCTCTCTTGTTCAAGTGCGTTGTATATTTCGTTGTGACGTTGATCGTATGAGCGGGCGATCTTCTCATGCAGCCGAATGTTCTCTGCAATGAGTTCATTCGCCGATTCTTGCTTGTTGCTCATCGTGTTTCTTTCAGTCTGATCAGTCAATTCGGAGTTAGTATGTCACGCAAAGTTATCACGAGCATAGTGATCTTGCTCGTATCCATATCAATGTCGGCACAGAATGACCTTAAGTGGAGCATCGTAGCCGATATGGGAATCGGGCGATACTTTTTTGAAGCACAGCCTATTGATGCACACCGTGTCCTAATCATTGGTGGAATGACACGAACTGGTGTTACCAGATCGGTGCAGATCTATGATGCACGCACAAAGACTGTAACGGAGGCTTCTTCGATGTTCACTCCGAGATATGCATTCTCTTCTCAGCGACTAAACGATGGGAGAATTATGGTCTCTGGTGGTGCTGAGAATGGTTTCACACTCGATGGCACTGCCAGCATTGAGATCTATGACCCAAATACCGACACTTGGTCTGATGGCGGTACCATGAATCAGGGTCGCTGGCAACACTCCTCAGTGCTGCTGTCAAACGGCCGCATTTTGATCTTGGGAGGATGGGGTGGCCCTCAGATGTGTGAGATATATGACCCATTGACCAGGAGATCCAGTGTTACGGCAACCTTCCCATATGTTTCTTCTTTTGGAAAAGCAACTCGTTCGAAGGATGGAAAAGTTCTTGCTTTTTCAGGCCGGAGCGGCGGGCCGGGATCGTTCAGAACCGAGATAGTCCACCGTTTTGATGAAACTGTGCCTCGGTGGGTCGAAGAAGGTTCAATGTCCCGAAAGCTCTACTATCCGACGATGACGAAGCTTGACAACGGAGATGTAGTTTTAACTGGCGGTTCGGAACAGGAGGACAATTTTGCTGACGTCTTCGCGACTGACGTTCAGCATCTTCGAGACAACGGTTTCGTGAAGATCGGTGACCTCGCGAGTCCTAGGGCGGGCCATGAGACTGTCGAATACAGTGATGGACGACTAATAGTGATGGGCGGGATGGACAATAACAAACACTCCTATTTCTCGTGCGAATGGGTGGACGTTTCTACTGGTGTTGTAACTCCAGCTCCTCCAATGAATGAAACACGGCGGTACTTCAGGTCATTGAGGCTTGTGGATGGAAACGGGAGTCCTGTAGTTGTGGCAATCGGTGGACAGCAAACTGATAGTATCACCGGAACGATCGAAGAACTTGGAGCTTGTTCAGGCGGAAGAACGGTCATTTCACTGCGGCCCCCAACGGTCACTCTTATCGGTTCCGCCAAGGCAACATCTACGACAATTCAGCTGACTAGCACTACACCATTTGAGTCCGGCGGAATGTGGCTTCGAGAGCGTCTGCCAGTTGCCAAAGGGTTCGACCTGAGGTTTTCTTTCCGCATGAATCAAGGTAATGACAATGGCCAGCCTGATTCTGGGCCCGCTGGTGCTGACGGAATTGCAGTGGTGTTTCAAAATGAAGCCCGTACCGCTATCGGTCAGCCGGGTGATGGTATTGGATACAATGGCGTACCACATGGTCTTGCCATTGAATTCGATTCGTACCTGAATGCCGCATTCTCGGATCCTTCGCCAAGCCACGTCGGCGTTCAAGTTGGAGATAACATGGTCATACGACCTTGGCACGCTGCACCGTATTTGCGTGCGGTTACATCAGAAAGGGTGCCGCTGTTTGTAGCAGACGGTACTATCTATTTCGCGAGAGTAACGTTGGCCGGCAAGAGATTGTTCGTTTACTGCAGCACCACGCAGGATCTTGGCGAACCTCTGCTTGTTGTTGATAGTATCGATATCAACGAGATACTTAGACTCAGAGCGGATGGCGCATGTTATGTGGGATTCACTTCGTCAACAGGCAAGTCTTCGCAGATCCATGAGTTCCTGAGCCTCGAGATCGAAGGGTGCAGCCCACTCGTTTCATCAACTGAAGATGAAGCTGAGGGAAGTGGATCATCATTTGTAGACATTGGACCAACTATCTCTCCGATCCCGGCCAGTTCGATCGCAAATCTCCGACTTCAAGCGCCGGCCTCATTCAACATTGCGGCCATGATCGTCGATATCAGCGGTCAGGTGGTTGCATCATTCGAGATTCCGGCAGGGACCACGGAGGTCGGTCTATCAGTCGCTGGCTACCCTTCGGGCAACTATCAGGTCATTCTCAGGAATGGACTGAGGTCGCTTTCCGTCCCTCTCGTGATCTCGCGCTGATAGCCGCTCTATTCTTCCGACCATACAAGTCGTCTCTTCAACGGGTCCCACTGCCAGTGCGGGCCCGTTGTTCGTTGTGATTACCTATCACGTGGATCTGGTCTGGTTCAGCAACTAGATTCAAGGACCTGAACCCCTGAAGACCGAGTGGCCGAGTTGTTACGCTTGCGATTACGTATGTTTCGTTGTTTGTCAGCAATGCAGCCTCTTATTCGTTGACTTCTACACCAACAGAATTTGGATGCCTTTTGAGCAGCATCGGATAAGCCAAAATTTCACCCGTTGCATTGGCATTCTCGACTAGCTCGCCCCTAACTTTCTCTAATTCTCCTGTTGTACGCAATCCTATGAATCCGAGCCAATTCTCGCTCTTCGTAGTAGTGATTTTGTTTGCCCTCGGATCTACAGTATCAAAAGGGCAGTGGAACGTCACAGCGCAGATGCTCGAAGGTCGGTACTTCTTTGAAACGCAGGTACTAGACTCACACCGAGTATTGATCATGGGTGGAGCATCAACGAATGGGACAGTAACATCCTCCGTTGAATTCTATGACGTGAGAACTAAGAGTTGTACTCAGGTGGCACCGATGAGAGAAGCCCGCTACGCGTTTGCCTCTGTGCGTCTTCCAGACGGTCGGATCTGGATCTGCGGTGGGGCTTCGAATAACAAAACAAACTCAACATCCATCGAAGTATTCAACCCACAGACGAACACGTGGACAAGTGCTGGTGATATGATTCATGGTAGGTGGCAACATTCCGCCCTTCTTATCAATGATCGTGAGATTCTGATCGTCGGTGGAAGAAACGACAAAACGGAGTGTGAGATCTATGATATTCCTACAAGAAAGACGCGGCTGGCATCCTCGTTCCCGTATATCAATACCTTTGGAAAGCTCGTCCTTACCGAATCGGGTGATGTGTTGGCATTCTCAGGCAGAGTGTCTGGACCAAAATCGTACCGCACAGATACGATTCACGGATATGAAGCGTCGACGGCTACTTGGGCTCCAGTAGGAACCATGTGCAAAAAGATGTATTACCCAACAGTTACACAGCTGCTCGATAGATCGATCTATCTCACTGGAGGATCGTACGAAGAATCGAGTTCTGGAGGAGTTTTTAGCACTGAGATTCAGCGCTTGAATGGTCGTTCATTCCAATGTATCGGGAACTTGCTTTTCCCACGAGCAGGTCATTCAGCAATTCAATATGGCCCTGGAAGGTTGCTGGTGATCGGTGGGATGGATAATTCTTCAGTGAGCTATACCTCGTGCGAGTTTGTGGATGTTGCGACAGGAAGGTCGACAATAGCGCCAACATTGAATCAGGAGCGTCGTTACTTCAGATCCGTTTTACTCTATGATGAGAATGATGCACCTGTTGCAGTTGCAATCGGAGGCCAACAGAACAGTGGTGCCACGAACACGATAGAGGAACTTCTAGAATGCAATGCAGGAGTACAGACACTGAATTTGTCATCAGATGGCGTAGTTCTCGCTGGTTCATCAATTCCAACTGGGTCAGGTATTCGGCTTACGTCTTCGGAGAAGTACCAAGCTGGTGCAGTATGGATCATGAATCGCATAAAGGTGAATTCCGGTTTTGATGTCCGTTTTTCATTTCGCATCACGAATGGTAGCGACAATGGTCAAGCTGACGGTGGTCCCCAAGGAGCTGATGGAGTAGTGTTTGTCCTTCAGAACGAGACCTCAGCTCCCCTTGGTAGATCTGGGGATGGGATCGGGTACAACGAGATTCCTCATGGCCTAGCGGTTGAGTTTGATTCATATCTGAATGCTGCGTTTTCAGATCCTACGCCAAGTCATATCGCGGTGCAGGTAGGGGACGGAAGCGTTCTACGGCCGTGGCACGTGGCGCCATATTTAAAGGGTATCACTTCCGAGGGATTCCCACCCTTTGTTGCCGATGGTACGGTCTATCACGCACGAGTAAAGCTCGAGGGTAACCTCCTGCACGTGTATTGTGGGACAACGCCGGTATTGGAAACTCCGGTTCTGACCGTTGATAACATCGATATGAATCAGATCCTTCGGCTTCGCGAGGATGGTGCGGCGTATCTTGGATTCACCTCGTCAACAGGTTTCTCCGCGCAAACACATGAGTTGCTGTCTGTTCAGATCGAAGGTTGCGGCGGACTGGTCTCTGATGTGGATGATGATCAGGACTTGCCGATGATCACGTCGGCCTCCATCATCCCAACTCCATCGGCCGATATCGCGAAACTGGTTCTTCCGAGTCCGCTTCAAAGCGCCGTTTCGTGTACGATCGTGGATCTGCAAGGAAATGTATCTTCTCGCTTCACTATCCCTGCGGGGAGTTCGATGGTGAATTTGCAATTGGAATCACTGTCGGCAGGGATGTATCAGGTGGTGATCATGGATGCACGTGGGGCATACACCGTCCCTCTCGTGATCTCGCGCTGATAGCCGCTCTATTCTTCCGACCATACAAGTCGTCTCTTCAACGGGTCCCACTGCCAGTGCGGGCCCGTTGTTCGTTGTGATACACCGCCGATGTAGTTGATCGAATTGTTGCTTTTCAAGGATTCGAGTGATCGACGCTCGCGCAGGATCTGTGCGTCGCCCCATCCGTAGACGTTGGCGTCGAGGGCGATGAAGGCCTGCACAAGATCTTCAGGTTCGGTAAGCCCCCTTGCAAGAAGTTCTTCAACGAGTTCTTGGGGTCTTCCGAGTTTGGTTTTGGTGTTCGGGAATCGTTCGAGATGGGCTCTCAATGCGATGGCTACATGAGAGAGTGCAGGTGGAGTTTGTCTGAGCAGATCTTCGATCATCGTTGGGTCGGACCCGGCATAGGCACGCCAACAGGAAGCGAGATAGGCGTGGTCCATTGTGGTGAGCTCAATGCTGCGGGAACGAAGATCCCACACCAGACGTGGCACCGACCCGAGCTGGGAGATCAGAAAGAGACAGTTCACGCAACAGAAGAGGTCGGTGTCGAAGTGCAGCACTACCTCGGTCCATGTGCCATCGATGATGTGGGAGAATTCCTGCTCGATAACGCGATGGTACTCATCCTCGGATGAACTGTAGGCGGTGGTAACGAAGGTCCTGCGCAGAGGGAAAAGTTCTGCTGGACGTGGGCTGACGGGTCCATCGGCAAGTGCTTCCCGCCAAACACGGATGTGCTCATAGCCGCGCTGCTGAAGTCGCGAAACATCCATGTCGCCGTTGGCGATGTGCAAGGTCAGAACGGCCATTGTGCAACCGTTGGTAGGGTGATCATTGAGATGATGGTGGTGACAAGGATGGCTTGGGCTAGGGCCGACTCATCAAGTCCGTACCGATCGGCAAAGACCATCGTGAGCATCATCGTTGGCATCGAAGCTTCGAGCATTGTGGCGAGTAACACATCGTCATCCGGCGTAATACGCACAGCAAGCCAATAAACGGCAAGTGGCGCAGCAACCAAACGGATAACAACAACAGGCAAAAGCACGGGCAACATCCTCATCCGTGGCCACCTCAATGCCAGGCCGATGCTGAACAACATCAGCGGCGCAACCACCTTGCCGGCAGTTGTGCATGCATCGAGTATGAAGGGGGCGATCGGGATGTGTAGGATGTTCACCGCCAGCCCTGCAACAACGGCAAGTGTTGGTGGCATTCGCAATGCCTGCAGCAGACCTTCGCCGATCGTGTGCTTCTCGCCACGCGTTCCGTATTCAACACAGACGATGGTCCCCAAGGTGAAGAGGAGCGGCGTCATGCCGAGATAGTCGAAGAGGATCGGCACCCTGCCTACATGGTCACCAACAACAGCCGTCGTGATCGGCAGTCCGAGGTACATGGCGTTGCACCACGTTGATGCAACGATGAGTGAGCCGATCACCGGAGGACTGAGGTGGGTACGAAGAAGTCGGGCATAGATGATCCACGACAGTCCAAAGCCAATAGCTACGGAAACGATCGAGACCAGCGGTACAGACCAAATGTCGCTCCCAATAGGCGCTGTGGCCAAAACACCAAAGGTGAGCAACGGTACGAAGATGTTCAGAACGATGGATCCGATGCTGGTCCGAACCACCATCGGATCCGGCACATGAGGGAGCTGTCTGTAGATGATCCCACAGCCGAGCAGAACACCAAGGGTTGCAAAAACGTTGACCATGCGCGACAAACTACGATGTAAGTGGACTGGTATGTGTGTAATGGCACTCTGACATCTACAGGCATAGTTTGGACCATCAACTCCACACGGCAACAACATATGGAGGTTCTCATGCAGGTCCGAACATTGTGCGTCCTCGGCAAGACAGATGCCCTGGATGCCCAGTCAAAAATGTTGACCTATACCACGCATGATGTGGTCCTTGTCGGATCCACGTCGGATATGAATGAAGTGGGTTCTATGATCAGGTCTGCCCGACCTGATCTTGTGCTGTATGATCCCACGATCGACGAAGGCGAAATGCTCGTGCGATGGCGTACGGAGGTGGGACTCATGCCCGTGCTTGTGTGTTGGTCTCGTGAGCCCACCTATGCCGTCCTTGCGTTTGAAGCAGGGGCCGTGCATTATCTGATGGATCGATGTTCAACGGAGGATCTCTATTCGGCTCTCGACCGATGCGCGCGAAGGATCGCACGATACTCCTACGCAATGCAGCTGCAAGAGCCGACCCCCGAAGCCCCATATCAAGCCAATGTGGTTGCACTGCCCGTTACGTCGGGTATTGAGATCCGTCCGCGTGAACAGATCGTTCATCTTCGCGGTGAAGGGAACTACACGCGAGTGATCTTTGAGCGCGACCCGGCACTCTTGCTCTCGCGTACGATAGGAGAGTACGAAGTGATCCTTCAACGTTCGGGTTTTCTGCGCGTGCACCGCTCCAATCTCGTGAACCTGCTGCATGTTCGAAAGGTTGTGCGTGGGAAGACGGCGCGGATCCTCATGAGTAACGGAGACGAGATCGATGTCTCAGAACGGTATCGCGACGTCCTGTTCGAGGCGCTGAATGTGGTTCGGAGACGGTAGGGGGCTAGATGGTGCGCAGGAAGGCACGTAACATTGCCAGACGCCATACGAAGAGCGCGTTCCGGTTGTCACCGCGACGATATCCGGCAAGTACCTTCATGAGCTCCGGACGCACAACGTATCCGTCGAGCTCCTTCCAATCCCCTTCGAGCAGGAAGCTGAGCTCGCCGCGAAGCCACGCGATGTGCCCGGGAGTGATGAAGCCGGTCTTGTCTCTTCTGTCCAGCACAGCATCAGGCACGATGCCCCGCATCCCGGCGCGTAACACACGCTTGGTCTCTCCAAGATGAACCTTGTGTTCATTCGGCATGGAGAAACATAACTGTACAAGGCGATGGTCGAGAAACGGCACGCGACTCTCAATGTTGAAGGCCATCGCATTGAGATCCTCAGTGTGCAGCAGGGTTGGCAACAACGTCACCCGCAACAGGTTGTAAAGGAAGGCGTTGAGACGTGGTCCCGATGGCATCTCGAGGTGGATAGGATACGATGCGGCCGGTTGGGCCATGATCCATGGATAGGTTCGCGCAAACTCCATTGCATATAATGCCGGCTCGTCTCGTGATGCCGAGAGCAGACTTTTGGCGACGATGTCGAGCTTCCGGCGGACTCCGTATCCCTGACGTGTTGCATGTGCATTCACCTCGCGCACCGCTCCGCTGAGATCTCCTCGACGGATCTTGTCTGCGATCACGCGATACAAGGAATGCATGTATCCGCCCATGATCTCATCTGATCCTTGACCGTCCAAAACAACCTTAACGCCATGTTGCGATGCAAGCTGCATCACGAAATACTGCGAGATGTAGGACGATGAAGGCATCGGAGCATCCATCATCCACGTGACTCTGTCGAAGGCCTGAGCTACATCGGCATCAGTGGGCGAGATGTAGTGTGGCGAGATCTGCGGATACTTCGCCAATACATGGTCGATGTACGGACGCTCGTCAACATTCCCTTTCCCGGTGTAGAACGCTGTGAATGTCTTGATGGAGTGTTCATCAGTCGATGATGCAAGAACACTGGCAATAGACGTAGAGTCCAGTCCACCACTGAGACAGATCCCCATCGGTACATCACGTCGCGCCGTCAGTTGTACAGCGTCGACGAATACCTCTCGGAATGCCGAGCTGTTCTCTTCGAAGGACGACGTGTTCTGCGTTGACGTATCGATGCCTGCATAGGACCAGATCCGCAGCGTTCCGTTCTTCCACACACAGTTGTGCGATGCGGGAAGTGCCTTGATATCCGTGAAGTACGTCTCCTCCCAATGCTGCATCCATCCCAGATAGAGTCCGCGTGCTACCTGCGACTCATTGATCCCGCCTCGATAAAGGGGCGAAACACGAAGCCCCTTGATCTCTGAAGCAAAATGGAATCGACCGTCGCGTTCGATGTAGTGGAATGGTTTTATTCCAAATCGGTCACGAGAGCAGAACAGCTCGCGCTTCGCCTCGTCCCAGATGGCAAATGCCCACATGCCGATGAATCGTTCAACGCATGAAGGCCCCCAGCGGTGATAGGCGTTGAGGATGACCTCCGTATCGCCGGAAGTGCGAAACGAGTACCCGTCTCGTTCCAGTTCGGAGCGTAGCTCGAGGTAGTTGTAGACCTCGCCGTTGTAGGTGATGGTAAGGCCTACATCGGTCATTGGCTGGTTCGACCCGCTGGAGAGGTCGATGATGCTCAGTCGGTTGTGACCGAGAAAAACCGGCGGTGTAGCCCATGTTCCGCGGTGATCAGGACCACGATGGGCCATGATCTCCAGCATACGGGCACCAACATCGGCAATATCCGATGTTCCAAGGCGTTCATCTACGAGTCCGGCAATTCCACACATGGCAACGAATCTACGGAAGGAGTAATGCAGGCGTGAGACGAAGTTGTTGCCGAAGAAGTACATTGTACCGATGAATATTCCGTGGAGAGTCCGAATTCTTCTCGGACCGATGAGACCATTCGTGGTTCGAAAGGTCCGCGATGCCCTGCGCGAACGTTTCCTCGTGAGGATGCTTCGCAGGCAGCTGCCTACGCACGTCCATGAAGGACGCAGCCTTCGAACAGGCGTAACTCCACTTCCGTCAGCTTCGTGGTTTGCGGCGCACAGCTCGGACGTCTTGGCGTTTGCCTCGTCCATGCGGATGGGAGTGGTTGGAGCCTACGGAATAGGGCATTGGCGGGTGGGCGATCCGGACCCGACGGGTGTTGATACACGGTCCGTCCATGAGCTCAGTCGAATGCACCACTGGTGCGCCTATGCACTGGCTGCGCATATCGACCGTGAGCATCGCGATGAATGGTGCGATCTCTTGTTCGACGAGATCTCCACCTTTATGCGCACCACGCCGGCCGAACATGGCATCCATTGGCAATTCCCGATGGGTACCGGAATCCGACTTCATTCAATGCTCGTTGCATGGGATTGGGCCCGGCGAAGTGGCTGGGAACATGCCGAGGGTGAACATCGTGTGGCGGCCTATGCCGTTGACCATGCACGGAGTGTTGTGGCGCGCAGGGAATCTCGCGGCGGACTTTCTACGTCACACTATGCAGCCAATCTCCTGGGTATACGTGCGGCAGGCATCTACCTCGTTGGTGAGCCGGCAGCTGCACATTGGAGTGATCTGGCTGCGAATGAACTGAGCAAGGAACTGTATCGACAGATCTTGCCCGACGGGATGGCCAATGAAGGGAGCACCGGGTATCATCGTCAGGTAACGGACCTCTTCGTTCAGGCTGCAGCGCTTGGTGCCTTTTCTCCGGATGAACTCACAAAGATCGGCGGTGCTGTGGAGCGGTGCCGCAACCTTGAGCAACATGGCATGCCCCTTATCGGCGACAACGATGACGGGTTGGCGATGAAACTCACTGGATTTACACCCGACCTTGATTACCTCTACGATGTTGGGACGCGAATGTGCGGTTCGGCAGATGTGGGGGATGAAGACCTCGTTGCGCCGGATCTTGGACTCACCATCAGACGCAGTGGCTCGATGATCACTTCCCTTCGGAACGGACCCGTTGGTCAGTTCGGCAAGGGTGGTCATGCCCATAACGATCAGAATTCCATCACCGTCTCGATAGGGGGCGAACCATTCGTCGTAGACCCCGGAACGTCCTGCTACACTTCAGACCCAATTCAGCGAGACATCGAACGGTCCGTTCACCAACATGCCACTATGTGGTCGGTATCGTCTGAACAAGCATTTATGCCACCCGGCGAGGAAGGGATGTTCTGGCTCTTGGATGACGAACTTGAGACGGAGGTAGTTGCCAATACGGGTTCGGTCTGGCATGGTATCGTGAGTGCTCAAGACGGACGTAGACATGAACGTCACGTTGCCTTGGGAGAAGATCATCTTTCTGTGCGGGACGTATACACGCCAACGGCGAAGGATCCAATGGCCGAATGGGTGCTTCCCCTCGGTGAAGGGGTCGAAGTGGAGCTCGATGCCAACAAGGCCATCCTGCGCGGTCGCAAAACATCGGCCCTCCTTACATGGGACAACGGGACGATGATTGTCGATAGATCCATGATCTCGCCGTGTTTCGCAGAAACCCGCGTGGCGCTGTGTCTTCGCATACGAACCAACGCACTCTCGTGGACGCTGTCTAACTTCGCAGCATGAAATTAACGGCTCATCTTGGGAAGATCACGTGGTCGCTGGCTGATAAGGTCCTTTACGTGGCCTATGGTTTGGTGCAATTCGTGCAGATCGCAGCCCTGCCGGCAGATGTCTATGGCGTATTCACACTCCTTGTGGCGTTGAATACCTGGATCATGATCGTCTCCGATGGATCGGCGTTGGCAGGCATCATCCAATACGGAGTTGATCCCAACGAACGCAAACGCGTGAATCTCATGGCGCTGGTCATACATAGTGCCGTGGTAGGTAGTGCCGCGCTCGGCATCTTCCTGCTTCGCGAACCCTTGGTTCATGTCTTCCGCGTAGAGCAGTTCGGTGTTGTAGCTACGTTGCTTCCGCTGTATTGCCTTCTTACCCTGCCTCGCATGTTCTGCCTGAAGATCATCTACCGCGAGATGCGGATGAAGGATCTGTTCGTTGCAGATGCGATCTGGTTCGGTGTGCGGACGGCCATGACGTTCTGGTTTATTGCCAATGATTCGCTCCACTCACTCAGTGATATCGTCCTCATCGATTTTGCGGGTATGGCTGCCAGCTCGCTCGCGACAATGGCGCTTACTCGTAAGGATCTGATCTTTGGATGGTCGGGTTCTATCTCGTTCGGGACCTACCTGCGTTATGGCGTGCCCCTTGCGATGGCCACGGCATTGAACTCTGCGCCACGTCAACTCGACGTGTATGTGATCGCCGCCTATTTCGGTGTTGGTGTTGTTGGGGTCTACAACCCGGCAAAGAATCTGTACCGGTTCTTTGAACAGGCTTTTGATGCAGTGACAACGTTGCTCTACCCGGCTGCTGTGCGGATGTACACCCAACATCGTATGGAAGATCTTCAGATCCTGATCACCAAGGCCATCAGCATCACGCTCATCCCAACGATCATCGCCGTGGTTGTGTTAGAGCTTGGATTGAGCAGGATGATAATTCCTATCCTTGGAGATAATTATGCGGCTGCCGTAGATCACTTCAACGTGCTTTCTATTGCCGCACTTGGAATGCCCTTCGTCCTCATGAGTAGTATCATTGCGGCTATGGGGCGGAGCACGGCCATCGTCCGATACTCTGCTGTTGGACTCCTTGTAGCCGGTGGCGTCCTCTTTGTGGTTGGAGAGCTTGGTGAGCCCCTTTTCGTTGGACTTGGACTTGTTGCCAACACCATCGTTGTTGGCATTCTCTGCACAATGCACGTGCGCCGAGAACTTCACTTCCCATTACGTGCATTGGGTCGAGCCTTCGGCGATGTACGCCATGCCTTCATCCGTCGTAGGGAGGGGATATGAGCCTTTGGTTCCATATGCAGGGGGCGGGAAGACTCCTCACTCGGCGCAAGGGTCCGGTGGTCCGCATGATCTTTGTTGCATTCATCGGTACCGTGTGGTGTCTGTCCGGGGCAGTATGGGGCGTTGCAGTGTGGCGCGATCTTGACCGACGCGCCATGGAGATGTCCGTGGATGTGATCGGACCAAACGATAGCCTTGATGTTGCGATACGAGCGATGGCTGCAGACATGCGCAAGCGCCCGTCGATCATCGGTGTTCGGCTTATGAGTGGCGACGCCGTTTGGCGTGAGTTCGCTCATGACATGCGGCTAGAGGCTGATGACCTGCGAGAAGTTGCCTCTGTGCCTACGATCCTGCGACTCAATCTTCGGCCGAACATGGTCTCGCTGGCGGCAACGGATCGTTTTGTTCGATCGCTCAAGGACATATATCCGGAAGCTACATCAAGTATCGTCTGGCCTCGGGCCTATGTTGAAATGCTCGACTCCGGACGTCGGGATGTGATCGTCTTTGGTGGGGTTGCCGGCATTCTGAGTCTCATTCTCTTCTTCCTGTCCGTTACCTATGCATTTCGTGCTGAGATCCATCGTGCCGGCTCGGATCTTCGGGTAGCAGCCTTACTTGGTGCTTCCACATCGTGGATAGCCGCGCCGCACCTCATCGTGGGTCTTGTTGCAGGTGCCATTGGTCTTGCGCTTGGTTCAGGTGTCGTGCTGCTTGCCCGGCCCTATGCATTGCAGCACGCTGCGTGGCTGCAGACCGTTCGAATCACGGAGATCGTTGCCTGGACGTCGTTTGTTGTTATTGCCGGCATCGCGTTGAGTTGGTGGCAGTCTGCCATCTCTGTACGAGGGGCAACACGCAGACAATGAACATCCTTGACCGGTACGTGCTTCGGCAATTTGTGGTGACGTTCGTTTTCGCCTTAGTTGCATTGAGTTCGATCTTTATCATCATCGATCTGTTTGAGAGACTCGACAAGTTTATCGACAACAAGACGCCGATCGAGATGATCGTGAGGTTCTACCTCGCATTTCTACCGTATATCCTTGAGCTGGTGAATCCGGTTGCGCTCATGCTTGCCGGTCTCTTCTCAGTGGGCCGCTTGAGCAACAACAATGAGATCACGGCGATGCGATCGGGAGGGCAAGGACCGATCCGCTTTCTCCTACCAATTCTCGCATTTGCATTTGTGATGAGCATAGCGCAGATGTATTTCAACGGCTGGATCGCACCAAGGGCCGCTACGGAGAGGTTTGCTATCGAACGGAAGTTCCTTGCAAGCGAGAATGGCCCGTCGTCTCTTCAGGATCTCTTCTTCCGAGAGAGTCCATCGATGAATGTCTCGCTCAGGCGGTATGATGCCCAGAACAAGGTAGGCACTGGCGTGGCCGTTGAGGAGTTCGGCTCGGCAGAAATGCCGCGTCAGCAATGGCGTATCGATGCAGACTCAATGGAATGGGATTCTACCTCCGCTCTTTGGGTGATGCCGTTGGCAACCAAGCGCACGTTCTATCCGGATAGCGTTGCTATTGAGATACTACGGCAGTTCAAAGCCCCTTTCACGATCCGTCATGACCAAATAGCAAAGCTGCAACTCAATCCTGAGGAGATGACGTTCCCGGAGATGAAGGACTACATCGAAACCCTGAAACGAGGCGGCAAGGACACGAGGCGTCAAGAGATCGATCTTTCGGGTCAATGGGCATTCCCATTTGTGAATTTGATCGTAGTTCTCATATCCATTCCATTTGCATCCGTTCGGCGGCGGGGGGGAATGGCCGTAAACATCGCGGCCGCCATGGTCATTGCGATTACGTACATTGCATTCACAAAGATCAGTCAGGCAGCCGGTGCGGCCATCGATCTTCCCGTTGAAGTGATTGGATGGAGTGCGAACGCAATATTCTTAGTGATCGGGCTGGCTGTGTTGGCCAGGACCCGGGCTTGATAGGTTCATGATACACACGTCGGCGAGGGGTTCCATTTGAAGACAGTTTTCATGATGCTGATCGTAATGATCATGCTGCAGGGGCATGTCTATGCACAGACATTCTCGAAGCGGTCAGCAAAAGAGTCGGGCATTACGTTCCGCAACGACATCGTTGAATCCGACACGTTCAACGTGCTTGCTGATTTCTACGCCTATAACGGCGGTGGGGTGGGCATTGCTGATCTTGATGGTGATGGACTGCAGGACGTGGTGTTTACGAGCACGTCGAATGGGATATCTCACTTCCGAAATGTGGGAGACCTGCAGTTTGAGGACGTAACCACTTCAACCGGACTTCAGATCATTGACAACGGTATCAACACCGGTGTTTTGATCGCAGATCTAACCGGAGATGGGTACTCGGATGTCTATGTCTGTAGGCGATACCTTGCTAACCGTTTGTTCGTAAATAATGGAGACGGTACGTTCATAGATCGATCCCAAGGCTCTGCCTTGTCCGTTGCGACATTCTCCACTTGTGCAAGTGCGCTAGATTTTGATCGGGACGGCGATCTGGATGTTTTCCTTGTCAATAGCGGCGAGCCCCGCAGACAGGGCTATCTCAATCCGGGCATCAGTGATCGTTTGTTTGAGAACAAAGGGGGCGGACGGTTCATTGAGGCCACACAGCGGAGTGGGATTGTTGATAAAGGGTATGGGCTCAGCGCCAGCATCGGCGATCTCAATGGCGACGGATGGCCGGACATCTTTGTGACGAATGACTTTGAAGAGCGGGATAAGGTCTGGATCAATCAACGCAACGGGACGTTCGCAGATTCTTCCGTAAAAGCCATGGCCAACATGTCGTGGGCCTCCATGGGGAGTGACGTTGTTGACATCGACGGAGACGGGCTTCTCGACGTAGTCACGTTGGACATGCTCCCTCGTGATAACTACCGTCGTCAAACGCAATTAGGTGGCATGTCCATCTATGGCCCTTTCTTTGACTCGATTCAACGCGTGCACAATGCCGTCCACATCAACCGTGGGAATGGTCGGTTCTCCAATGTTGGCTACATCGCCGGTGTGGCAGCCACCGATTGGAGTTGGAGCGTATTGGCCCAAGATTTCGACCTCGATGGAAGGATAGATCTCTTTGTCACGAATGGCACAAAACGCGACATGGGCGATCAGGACTTTGCGAACAATCTCTTCTCGGGTGATGCCGAAAGTAGAAAGAACGCCTACCTAAAGATGCCGAAATCGAAACTGCGTGACTATTACTTCCGGAACATCGGCGGATTTCGCTTTGAAGATGCAGGAGAGGCTAATGGCGTGAGGGAGTTTGAAGTATCCAATGGCGCAGCCTACGGAGACCTTGACAACGACGGCGACCTCGATCTTGTTGTCAATAACACGGATACTACAGCCTCATTGCTTGTCAATACAACCCGAGAACGAACAGCAAACGGGGCTCACTGGATCGGACTCGTTCTCAAGGGTCCCGATGCCAATCGCTCTGCCATCGGTGCGCGTGTGCGCGTGTATACTCCAGACTCGAAGTTCACACGAGAGATCTATCCCGCTCGCGGTTTCTTGTCGACCTCCGATGTTCGCCTCATCGTTGGACTTGGAACAACCGATCACATCGATTCTATTGTCGTAACATGGCCTACAGGTGTTGTCAGTACATCAGCTTCTATACCAGTTGATACCTACGCCAATATTGAAATGCCGTCATCGGCACCAACTTGGTCGGCTTCTCTGCTTCCGCCTTCGCTGATGGGGAAGCTGCGCCGTGCTACCATTCCGTTCTATCACCGAGAGAATGCCTACGACGATTTCAAACGTGAGAGGCTCCTCCCATATCGCCTTTCAAAGGATGGACCTGGGCTTGCCGTTGGCGATGTGGATGGCGACGGATATGCCGACGTAGTCCTTACGGGACCCAAGTATCAAGCCACGCAGTGTTTTCGGCAAAAGCCGGGTGAAGAGATGATGGCCTGGCCCTGCGGCCTGGACTATGTTGATGCTGAAGACGTTGATGCAGCCTTGGTCGACATTGACGGCGACAAGGACTTGGACCTCGTTGTTGTTAGTGGCGGGAATGAGTTCGATGTCGGTGATCCTGAACTCGAGGACCGACTATACAGGAATGATGGGAAAGGCTACTTCACGCAGATCAAGAATGGTCTTCCCGGTGGGAATGAGTCTGGCTCTTGTGTTGCTCCATCTGACTATGACCGAGACGGTGACATCGACTTGTTCATTGGAGGTCGTGTTGTTCCGGGGAAGTTTCCGACGGTAGCTCGCAGTGTCTTGTATCGTAACGACGGCGGCTCTTTTGTTGACGTAACGGATTCTGCGGCACCGGGCCTTTCCCGCGTGGGAATGACGAGCAGGGCGATCTGGGCAGACATTGATGGCGATAATGATGATGATCTTGTTGTTGTGGGGGATTGGATGACCCCTCGGATCTGGCTGAACACAAAGGGGGCGTTCAAAGACATCAGTTCTCAGTCAGGAATGGATGGGCACGAAGGCTGGTGGTCTGCTATCCACGCCGCAGACCTTGATAATGATGGAGACGTTGATCTCATTGCTGGGAATGTTGGATTGAATTGTCGAGTAACTCCGGAGCCGGATAAGCCCCTTATCTGCTTCGTAGGTGATTTTGATGAGAATGGGTCGGTCGACCCGATCGTGACGCAGATCATCGATGGCAAACGCGTGCCAACAAGAGGAAGAATGACGTTGACTCAGCACATGCCTGCGTTGACGCGCACGTTCAATACCTACGATCAGTATGCGAAGGCGGAAATCGGCGATGTTCTTTCAGCAGCACAAATGGATTCGGCCCAGAAGCTCGTTGCCCGAGATTTTACTTCAACCATCTTTCTGAATGAGAAGGGGCGATTCACTTCGCATCCCCTTCCGGATATGGCGCAGATATCTCCGATTATGGCCGTGGTTGCGCGCGACCTGGATCTTGACGGAGATCTGGATCTGATCATGGCAGGGAATTCAAAAACTGCCGATGCGGATAACATCGCCTTTGATGCGGGGATCGGCCTAGTTCTCCTGAACGATGGAATTGGCGGGTTCAGACCATTAGCGGCACGACAAAGTGGATTTAATGCCCCACACGAAGTCCGGCGGATGGCAATACTTCCCGTACCTGGTTCGTTTGACCTCCTTTGCGTGTCCGTCAATAACAGGACTCCTCGACTGTTCCATTTGCCGACTGCTAGCCCACAACCTACCCGCAGACGGTAATTAGGACGGAGAAGTCCGCAAACTGCCGTATTTTCATGCCCATGAAACAACTGTTGTTGCTTGTTGCATTTGTGGCCCTTGCGCGGCCTATCGCTGCACAAACGCTATCTGGCGAAGAGATCGCCCACCAATGGAACCGATGTATCATTGAAGTGATCATGGAGGATGGGTTTGGTCCACCGATCGCAGCTCGGATCCATGCCTATTCGAATCTAGCCGGATATCAAGCTGCCTATCACGCCGACCCTGCCTATGTATCAATGGTAGGCAAGCTCAATGGGTTTGCTTCTTGTCCTGAACCTGATCCAGATCGTGACTATGACTGGCGCGTAAGCGCCGTTGCCGCCTATCAGGTGGCCTGCAGCAAGCTGCTGTATCGTACAGGGATCTCAGACAGTCTGGCTGCCGTCCATTTCTCGCGACTTGAGAAAGATGTGGCTGCGGATGTGTTCGCTCGATCAAAAGACTACGGCGTAGAAGTGGGTAAGGCCATCAACGCCTATGCAAAAGGTGATGGGTATGCTAGGACGCAAGGACTGCCGGATTACGAATGGCCGCGGTGCGACTCGTGTTGGATCCCAACACCGCCAAATTTTGCCAAGCCCCTTTCCCCGTATTGCGGCAGAGTACGAACGATCGTCCTGAGCGGGCCGAACGAGTTTCCAGTGCCTCCGAGTATCCCATTCAGCACGAAGAAGGGATCTCCATTCTATGCTGCAGCAATGGAGGTGATCGAGACCTCAAAGTCGCTCACGGAAGAACAGCGCCAGATCGCCAATTTCTGGAATGACAATCCGGTGCTCACGAACTACCACGGTCACTTCATCTTCAATTCCCGTCAGATCTCACCCGGCGGCCACTGGATGAATATCGCAGAACGTGTATTGCGTGATCGCAAAGCAAGTATGGTGCGTTCGATGGAGGTGTATTCCATGACCGCCTTTGCGCTTTTCGATGGATTCACCGCCTGCTGGGCCGAAAAATTCCGTGGAAATCTGATCCGTCCGGTCACCTACATCAACAAGTATATCGAGAGCAGTTGGGAGCCACTTCTGCAGACACCTCCGTTCCCGGAACATGCCAGCGGGCACTCCACGATCACTGCGGCAGCAGCTGAGGTGCTGATGGCGAACTTTGGCGACGTTACCTTTGTTGACAGCACAGAGGTGCCGTTTGGTTGGGCGCCGCGCTCATTCAAGAACTTCCGTGAGGCAGCAGCCGAAGCTTCGGTTAGCCGACTCTACGGTGGTATCCACTATCGCAGAGGATGTGACGCAGGCAACGAACACGGAACCATGATCGGCAAGGCAGTTGTTCAACGAGTTCAGGTTCGGAAACAGTGATCAAACGTTCAATGATGATGAACACAACGGTTGGTGCAATTCTTCTTACCCTCATGGCAATGATGGTGGCCGCGTGTACAGACGACCCTGTTGCACCTACCACACCTGTGGATACCACCGTTGTGGCCAAACAGAACATGCATCCGGACAGCGTTGAAGGGTGGCTCTACTATTCGATCGACGGAGATTCCGTAGTGCCTGCAGCAAAGTCCGTTTCCACAGACTGGGATGTTCGCATGGCCTACTTGCTGTGTTGCGGCAAGACGCGCGTTATCAAGATCCAACTGAATTCCGGGAACGTTGGTCCGGGTTCTACACAAGGGGTGATCGTCAAGAGCAGGTTTGAAAACATCACCGCACTACCGTCATCATCCACGCTTCGTACCGATGATACACTCGCTCCGATCGTACCGCTACCGGTGATCGGCTCTGAGGCACTCTTCATCTATCAAGGCAGTCCGAACCATACCATTCAGCCAAGTCCAGACAAAGTGATCGCCATCCGAACCCGAAAGGGGAAGCTTGTGAAGTTCCAGTTCACAAGCATCTATGAGGGGGCTCCTGCAACTCCAACACAGGAGACTCCGATCGGGTTTTATCATTTCCGCTACGCACAATTGAGCCAATAGGAGAACATCATGTACGGAAACATCAGCATCGTAGAAGGTCCTGCTACCGACCAAGTAGCGGATGATCCGCAAAAGCTTGCCGAGTTCGAAGAGAAGATCGCCAAAGGCGACAAGATCGAGCCGCACGATTGGATGCCGGCAGAATATCGCCGTCAGCTCATTCGTATGATCGAACAACATGCGCATTCGGAGATCATCGGGGCACTGCCGGAAGGCACGTGGATCACGCGCGCCCCTGGCTTCAAGCGTAAGATGGCGCTGATGGCAAAGGTGCAAGACGAAGTA
>Ga0154020_10002469_pt1 | contig 22533 bp, 20 predicted proteins | sample Klosneuvirus_201_FD_109709 | JGI IMG/M metagenome (GOLD analysis project Ga0154020, IMG submission 109709) | Active sludge microbial communities from wastewater, Klosterneuburg, Austria - Klosneuvirus_20160825_MG | ecosystem: Engineered > WWTP > Aerobic digester > Activated sludge | place...
ACGGTACCGAGCGAGGAGGCGAAGATGACCTTCTTCTCCTCGCGGGTCATCGGGGCGCTGGCACCCTTGACCTTGATGGCGGCTGATGTAGCCATGCGTCGAACTCCTCGTTGCGATGGAGCCACCCGATGCGGTGGCCGCTGCCGCGCACTATCGAGGGAAGCTCTGACCTGCCTCTGACGTGGGCCCAACGCCTCCTGACGTCGAACCAACACAGACTGACAGCAGCCCAACGCCTGCTGACGGCCAGCCAACCCAGCCTGACGAACTCAGGTCGAACCCTGAGCCCGGATTCCACGATGCAGGAAACGGCCGCGAATCACGCGCGCACAGGCCTTTGTCGTCAGCCAGGGCGGCCGGTCGGGAGCGGTCCGGATTTACCCTGATTTCGCGGCCCGGATCACCCCGTGCGCACGACCCCCAGCGGCTGGCTCGCCGCCTCGTCCCACTGCGGGCCGTCGAACCACGGCTCGCCGCTGATGCAGGCGGCGAGCATCGGCAATGCATCCTGGCCCCAGAACGGTCGCCCGCGGGCGACCAGGGTGGGCACCCCGAACACGCCTTGGCGCACCGCGGCTTCTGTCAGCGACCGCAATTCGTCCTTGACGTCGGCGCCATCGGGGCGGCGCACCACGGGCAGTCGGTCGGCCAGCTCGGCCAACGCGGCAGGCTCGTTGGGATCCGCACCTGCGCGGCACCAGGCGTGGCGGAAGACGGCTTCGACAATGCGCCGGTTGGGCATGACGCCGGGCTCGCAGGCCGCCAGTGCTAGCCGCAGCAAGGTCAGCGGATTGAACGGATGGGGTCGGGGCAGCTCGAGCACCGTGCCCTGCTCGTGCGCCAACCACTGCACATGGCGGTAGGTCCATGCTCGCTTGGGCTCGATCTCGGCCGGCCCCTTCTGCCCCCAAGCGCGCAGCAACCCGGCGAACAGCACCGGGCGGTACTCGACGACATGGCTGTGACCTTCAAGTGCCTGGGGCAGCCGCTCGAAGGCCAGCCAGGCGTATGGCGACACCACGTCGAACCAGAACACGATCGGGGTCACGGCAACCTCCTTGGTCAAGCGGGCAAGGTGTCGGTGGTGCTGGCACCATCGGCGCTTTCGGCCACCACCACATCGGCCACCGGCGCACCGGTAAGCGCCACCAACTGCGCAGGGGTGGCGCAGAACACACCGTTGGGGTGCCCCGCCGCAGCCCAGATGCAATCGAAGCGGAACAGCTCACGATCGATCAGCACCACCGGCGGCATCACATGGCCCACCGGCGAGACGCCGCCGATCGAGAAGCCGGTTTGGGTCTTGACGAACTGCGCATCGGCACGGCCGATGGGCCCGACCTGCGCCGCCACGCGGTGCTCGTCGACACGCTGATCCCCGCTGGTGATCACCAGCACAGCCGCATCGTCCGCACGGCGGCGGAAGATCACGCTCTTGGCAATCTGCCCGACCTGCACCTGCAACGCCTGGGCGGCCTCGGCGCAGGTGCGGGCAGCGACATCCAGCCACAGGGGGGCCAGCGGGTGCCCCCGCTCCTGCAGGATCTGCGCCACGCGGCGAAACCCCTCCGGGCGTACGGCGTCCATGTCCTCGGCGATGGTCGGTCGGTTCATGTCGCCTCCGGCGTGCGGCGCGCCAGGAGTGCCTTGCCTGCGCGCGAAACCGGCGCCCGACCCAGCACGCCCGAGATGTAGCCGCCGGCCGAGACCAGTGCATCGAGGTCGATGCCGGTGTCGATGTCCATGCCGCGCAGCATGAACACCGCGTCCTCGGTGGCCACGTTGCCGGTGGCCCCCTTGGCATAGGGACAGCCACCCAGCCCGGCCAGGCTGGTGTCGAACACATGCAGCCCCATCTCGAGGCAGGCGTAGATGTTGGCCAGCGCCTGGCCGTAGGTGTCGTGGAAATGCCCGCTGACTTCGTCAAGCGGGAAGTGCCGCAGCGCCCGTTCCATCACCGCCTGCACGCGCCGGGGCGTACCCACGCCGATGGTGTCGGCGACCCCGCAGTGCTGGACGCCGATGTCCTTCATCAGACGCACGACATGTTCCACCTCATCGGCGCTCACCTCGCCCTGGTACGGGCAGCCCAGCGCGCACGATACCGCCGCGCGTACCTTCACGCCCGCGCTGCGGGCTGCGGCCACAACCGGTGCGAAGCGCTCGACGCTTTCCTCGATGCTGCAATTGATGTTGCGCCGGCTGAACGCCTGGCTGGCAGCGCCGAACACCACCACCTCGTCGGGCCACACGACCGGCCGCATGCCGAGCGGCGGGGCCTGCTCGGCGTTCAGGTCGCGGCCGGGCAATGCCGCCTGCAGACCCTGCAAGTTGGGCACCAACACCGAGTGCCGCACACCGGCAGGCCGAGCGATGACCGCCATCACTTGCGCGTTGTCGGCCATCTGGGGCACCCACTTCGGGCTGACGAAGCTGGTGACCTCGATCTCGCGCAGGCCGGCAGCCTGCAGCCGGTGAACGAGCTCGACCTTGACTTCCGTCGGAACCGGCTGCGCCTCGTTCTGCAGGCCGTCGCGCGGGCCGACTTCCACCAGCGTCACTCGGTTGGGAATCATCAGCGTCACCTTCAAACAGGGGGTCTGGATATCGACCGGTTACACGGGTTTTCAAACAGGCACCGCTTCGCCTGACTTGGGGGGGTGCCGTCGGCGCCCCGAGCGCACAGAATCGACGCCGAGTTGTACCCCACCTGCCGAGAGCCCGCCGTGACCCAGAGCCCCAGCCCGCTGCAGATCGCCACCAAGATCCATTTCTTCCTGCTGCGCGAGCTGGGTCAGGGCATCGATGTGGAGCGCATGCTCACGCATCGGCGCTATGAGCGGGACGTGCTGCTGGTGTGCGAAGCCTGCAAGGGCACCGAGCTGGCTGGCCTGGCCCGGCAGTACCGCGATGTGCGCGCGCTGTATCGGCGGCTCGAGCACCGCGAGGCTGCCCTGGCCGCCGCGGGTGGGCCGCCCACCGAATGGCCGCGCGAGTCCACCGGCTTCGGCCCGTCTCGTCCGCTGGACACCACTGCGGCCGAGTCGCGGCCCATGCTGCCGACCGACATGCCACCTCCCGTCGACGGAACGGGACGCCGTGGCTGGCTGCCCCGTTGGCTCCAGCGATAGTGGCCTGGAAGACAACCGGCGGCCAAACTCACGCCGCCGGGAGGGCTTCGAGCCGCAGCAGCTCGCCGCCCTCGGCCACCTGGTCACCCACCGCGTAGAGCACCTCGGCCACGGTCCCGTCGCGCGGCGCGTTCAGCGTGTGTTCCATTTTCATGGCCTCCATCACCGCCAACGGCTGGCCCTTGCTCACCTGTTGCCCAGCCTTCGCGTGCAGGGCGATCACCTTTCCTGGCATCGGCGCGGTCAGCCGGCCGCCCTCCCCTGCGTGATCGCCGGCATGTGCGATCACATCGACTTCGTGCGCGATGGCCATGCCATCGTCGGCGAACACGACCACTCGCTCGCCGTGCGCGTAAACCGTCAGGGACAGGCGCCGCGTGCCAATCTGGATGTCATGGCTCGACACCCCGCGTCGCTGGCAGGTGTAGGGCCAGCGCTGCTCACCGATCTGCAGTTCGAGTGAGCCATCGTGCAGGCGGGCCAGCGCCACCACGTGGTGGGTGCCGGCCAGTTCGACGTCGAAGTGCCGTCGCGCGCCGCCATGCAGCCGCCAGCCGTCGCGGCAGCTCCACGGGTCGCGCCAGGCCTCCGCGTCTGAAACCGAGTTCGCGGCCGCTGCGGCCGCCGACCCGGGAGCCCCCTCGGCGGCCAGCGCATGAGCCACCACACCGGCGGCCACCAGTTCCAGCGCGAGCGTTGGCTGATCGAGCAAGGCGGCGCGCTCGCGTTCGATCAAAGCGGTGTCCAGGTCGGCGGTGGCAAAGGCGCGGCAGCTCACCACCCGCCGCAGGAAGGCCGCATTGGTATGCAAGCCGACGATGTGTGTGGCACGCAACGCCGCGTCGAGCCGTGCCAATGCCTGCGCGCGGTTCTCGCCCCAGACGATGAGCTTGGCGATCATCGAGTCGTAGTGCGGACTGATGGCGTTGCCTTCGACGACGCCGGCATCCACGCGCACCGCAGCCGGGTCGCCGTGGGGATCGGCGTCGGCGTTGCGCCGGAATGCCACGTGCGCGGGCCAGCGCAACACGTCCATCGTGCCGGTGGCCGGCAGGAATCCGGCGTCCGGGTTCTCGGCACAGATGCGGGCCTCGATCGCATGGCCGTGGATCTGCAGTTCCTGCTGCATCCGCGGCAAAGGCTGTCCGGCGGCCACCCGAAGCTGCCACTCCACGAGGTCCAGACCGGTGATGGCCTCGGTGACCGGGTGCTCGACCTGCAGCCGGGTGTTCATCTCCATGAAATAGAAGCGCAGGTCGCCGTCGTCGACCTCCTCGGCGATGAACTCGACCGTGCCCGCTCCCACGTAGCCCACGGCACGGGCAGCTGCGACCGCGGCGGCACCCATTTCGTCTCGGCGCTGCGGGCTCATGCCGGGCGCAGGCGCCTCTTCGAGTACCTTCTGGTGGCGGCGCTGCACTGAGCAATCGCGCTCGAACAGGTGCACGCAATGTCCCAGCGCGTCGGCGAAGACCTGAATCTCGATGTGGCGCGGCCGGGTGACATAGCGCTCGACCAGCACATGGTCGTCACCGAAGCTCGAACGGGCCTCGCGCTGGCACGCTGCCAGCGCAGCGTCGAATTCCTCGGCACGGTCGACCCGGCGCATGCCCTTGCCGCCACCGCCGGCACTGGCCTTGATGATCACCGGATAGCCAATGCGCGCCGCCTCGCGCGCCAGCAGCGCCGGGTCGTTGTCCTGCCCGTGATACCCCGGCACCAGCGGCACACCGGCCCGCTCCATCAACGCCTTGGCGGCCGCCTTGCTGCCCATCGCGGCGATGGCGGAGGCGGGCGGGCCGATGAAGGCAATGCCAGCCTCGGCGCAGGTCCGCGCGAAGGCTTCGTTCTCGGACAGGAAGCCATAGCCCGGGTGCACCGCCTCGGCACCGGCGGCGCGCGCCACCTCGAGGATGCGCTCGGCGCGCAGGTAGCTGTCCCGGGGGGCGGCGCCCCCGATGTACACCGCCTCGTCGCACGCATGTACATGCTGCGCCTGGGCGTCGGCCTCGGAGTACACCGCCACGGTACGGATGCCCAGGCGGCGAGCAGTGGCGGCGACACGGCAGGCGATTTCGCCGCGGTTGGCAATGAGGATCTTCTTGAACATGGCGGTGTCCTTCGGGGTCGACGTGTCGGGTGCGGGGCGATGTGCAGGGGCGATATGCAGCGGGGATGGGCGGGTGTGTGGGCAGCGGCCGTGGCCGGTCAGGTCGCAGCAGCGCCGCCGTAGCGCTGTCGCAGCGCGCGCACGGCGGCAAGCAGGAAGCGGCCCAGACGCACGATCAGCCAGACCATCAGTACCAGCGCCAGACCCAACGCCACCGCAAACGCCAGCGGGTGGACCCAGGCCAGCCACAGCATGGCCGGCACCACGGCATCGCCTGCGAGCGAGGCCAGCATGTTGGAGAACGGCTCCGGCGAGGTGTTGATCGCGGCACGTGTGGTGGCCTTGGCCACATGGCTGGTGGCAGCCAGCGTGCCGCCCATCAGCGCGGCAACTGCAGCCCAGGCTGCGTGATCGCCGCCGAACACGGCGGCCGCCAGTGCCGCCCCGGCTGGAATGCGGATGAAGGTGTGCACCGCGTCCCACACCGTGTCCAGCGCCGGAATCTTGTCGGCGAAGAACTCCGCGGCGAGCATCAGGCCGGAGGCGCCCAGTACCAGCGGCTGCTGCAGCGCATGCAGACCGTTGGGCAAGGTGACCCAGCCGGCGAAGCCGGCCAGGCTGGTGAAGAACACGACCGCGTACAGCCGCAGCCCACTGGCCCAGCCCAGGGCGGCGGCCAGCGCCAGCAGTTGCGCGGTATCGAAGGTCTGCGGTTGCATGTGCAAGGACTCCAGGCTCAGGTGCGATCGACCGGCATCACGGTGCCAGCCAGGCCGGTTTACGTCGTGCCAGGAATGACTGGATGCCCTCTCGACCCTCGGGGCTGACGCGGATATCGGCGATGCGGCGCGCCGTGTCGGCGCGCAGGTCGTCGTCGATCGTGCGGCCGGACAGATCCTGCACCAGCCGCTTGCTGGCGCGCACCGCCGCCGGGCCGTTCGCCACCAAGGCCTGCGTCAGGGCGCCGACCTGCGCATCGAGTGATTCGGGGGCACACAGCACATGAACAAACCCGAGGTGGTGCGCCTGTGCCGCAGAAAAGCGCTCCGCCGTGATGAAGTAGCGCCGCGCCGCCTGCTCGCCCAGCGCCCGCACGACATAGGGGCCGATGGTGGCCGGCAGCAATCCGAGCTTGGCTTCGCTGAGGCAGAAGTGAACCCCTTCGGCCGCCACCAGCACATCGCAACAGGCGGCCAGGCCCATGCCACCGGCATAGCAGTCGCCATGCACGCGCCCCACCACGGGCAACGGGCAGCTATAAAGGGTCCACAACATGTCAGCCAGCGCCCGGGCGTCGGCGCGGTTGTCGTCCCAGCTGTACTCGGCCATCGAGCGCATCCAGTTCAGGTCGGCGCCGGCGCAGAACACGGGGCCATGCCCACCCAGCACGACAGCGCGCAGGGTCTCGTCGCGACCCAGCGCCGAAAAGACGCGCGTCAGTTCGGCGATCACCTCGCTGTTGAACGCGTTGCGCACGTCCGGTCGATTCAGATAGACGTGTGCCACGGCGCCCTCGCGCCGCAGGTCGATCAGCTCACTCATCACTCGTCCTTCCAGACCACCGCGTCATCTACGGCATAGAGCCGGCAACCTGCCCCGGCGTGGAGACTGCAGTTCTCCAGGGCTTTGGTCAGCGGCTGGGCGTTACCCCAGGCCGATCCCCAGGCGCCACGCTGCGGGTGTATCGCGAACGCCCGCGGCGGCGGCGACTGCAACCACTCCCGATAGCCCGCCAGCAATTGATCATTGCGGGCGGGCAGGCGCTCCAAGTCGCCGATCGAGGCCTGCGGCACCGGCTGCGGTGCTGGCAGGTCGCCGGGAGGACTGATCAGCCTCAGCTTGGCCACCGGCAGTCCCACCGCAGCCAAGGCGGCGGTGACGCGCGGCACCCAGATCGGGAGCCCGGCGCGGCTGGCGAACATCGCATGCGCGTCACGCCCGAACGTGCCGAAGGCCACCAATTGGGCGTCGCCACCGGCTGCCACATAGCGCTCGAAAGCAGCGCGAAATATCGCCGGCGAGAAGAAGCTGTCGTTGTCGCCGTAGAACCACAGCGAAGGCAGGTTGGTGCGTCCGCCGTAGCCCCCAATCGCACTGACCAGGGCATCCTCCCAGTTCGGGCACTGGTCCTGGCGCAGGCCGCCGGCGAAGTTCACCAACAGCCGCGTGCCCGCACGGGCATCGGTGCCATATGCCAGCGTCGTGAGGCCCCCGTGCGATTGACCCATCACAACAACTCGGGTCGTATCCGCCCAATCCTGGGTGGCCAACCAGTCGGCGGTGCGGCGCACCGAGCGAGCCTGCGCATGGCCGTTGGAGGCGACGTTGCAGCCGCCCACGATCTCGGCGCCACCCGAGTTTGCAAACCCTTGGCGCATGGGCACCACCACCGCATAGCCACGCTGCACGAACTCGCGCGCGGCCAGCAGCGGGCGCCAACGCGGCTGCAGGCGCGGGTTGCCGGGCGCGCGCCCGTGGTTGAGCATCACCACCGGAAAGCGCCCGTCGCCAGGTGGCTTGAAGATGGTGACCTCCAGCTCGGGTTCGGTGAAGCCCGTCGACGGAACGCGCGAAACGAACTCGCCCAGCGATGGCTCCAGCGCAGGGGTTTCGTCGGCCGCCACCGCCAGGGCGCCACCGGACACGGCGGCGAGCACCACCAGAACGCGCCCAAGCAGGCGCCATGTGTCATGCATGCGGGTGATCACGGCCACCGCATCCGCCTACATGCGGAACACGCCGAACTTGGTCTCGGGGATCGGCGCATTCAGGCTGGCGCTCAACCCCAGCGCCAGCACGCGGCGAGTGTCTGCGGGGTCGATGACGCCGTCGTCCCAGATGCGGGCACTGGCGTAGTAGGGGTGACCCTGGCGCTCGTACTGGGCGCGGATCGGGGCGCGGAAGCGCTCTTCCTCGTCGGCAGGCCAGGAGCCGCCCTTGGCCTCGATGGCGTCACGGCGCACCGTGGCCAGCACGCTGGCGGCCTGCTCGCCGCCCATCACGCTCACGCGGGCGTTGGGCCACATCCAAAGAAAGCGCGGGCTGTAGGCGCGGCCGCACATGCCGTAGTTGCCGGCGCCGAAGCTGCCGCCGATGATGATCGTGAATTTGGGCACTGCCGCGCAGGCTACTGCGGTGACCATCTTGGCGCCGGCGCGGGCGATGCCTTCGTTCTCGTACTTTCGCCCGACCATGAAGCCGGTGATGTTCTGCAGGAAGACGAGCGGCACTTTGCGCTGGCAGCAGAGCTCGACAAAGTGCGCGCCCTTGTTGGCGCTCTCCGCAAACAGGATGCCGTTGTTGGCGACGATGCCCACGGGCATGCCCTCGATGTGGGCAAAGCCACACACCAGCGTGGTGCCGTAGCGCGACTTGAACTCATCGAACTCGCTGCCGTCGACGATGCGGGCGATGATCTCGCGCACATCGTAGGGTTTGCGGGTATCGGCTGGCACGATGCCGTGAAGCTCTTCGGCCGCGTACTTCGGCGGTCTTGGCGGCTGCAGCAGCATCTGCTGCGGCTTGCGCCAGTTCAGCCGGCCTACCGCCTGACGCGCCAACGCCAGGGCGTGCAGGTCGTTCTCAGCCAGGTGGTCGGCCACGCCTGACAGTCGCGTGTGGATGTCGCCGCCGCCCAGGTCCTCGGCGCTCACCACCTCACCGGTGGCTGCCTTCACCAGCGGCGGGCCGCCCAGGAAAATGGTGCCCTGGTTCTTGACGATGATGGTCTCGTCGCTCATCGCCGGCACGTAGGCGCCACCGGCGGTGCACGAGCCCATCACCACCGCCACCTGGGGAATGCCAGCGCCGCTCAGGTTGGCCTGGTTGTAGAAGATGCGGCCGAAGTGGTCGCGGTCGGGGAAGACCTCGTCCTGCGTAGGCAGGTTGGCGCCGCCGGAGTCGACCAGGTAGACGCAGGGCAGGCGGTTTTGCGCAGCGATCTCCTGCGCGCGCAGGTGCTTCTTGACCGTGAGGGGGAAGTAGCTGCCGCCCTTCACCGTGGCGTCGTTGCAAACGATCATGCACTCGACGCCACTGACACGGCCGATGCCCGCAACCACGCCGGCCGAGGGCGCGGCATCGCTGCCGTCCTTCTCGAGATAGACACCCATACCGGCCAGCGGCGCGATTTCCAGGAACGGTGTGTCCGGATCGAGCAGGCGTTCCACGCGCTCGCGCGGCAGCAGCTTGCCGCGGGCCACGTGCTTGGCGCGGGCCTCGGCCCCGCCACCTTCCGTCATGCGCGCGAGCTGCACGTTCAGGTCGTCGACCAGCGCACGCATGGCGGCGGCGTTGACCTTGAACTCTTCGCTGCGCGGGTTGACCTTGGGCTCGAGGACGGACATCGTGGAACTCCTGGCACGGGGGGAAACGACGCGGGGCGCGGGTGGTACGCGCCGCCGGGCAGGCCAATGTAGCGCCGTATGCGGCAAACGTCGTCCGCTCCGGCCGCCCGGGACACAGTGACGAGCTTAGGCAGCGCAGCGGCGCACGGTGTGCCGACAGGGTTGCAAATCGTGCCAGATGCGCCGACACTGGCGATCATGAGAAAGCCTGCCACCGTGACGCCGATGGCCTTCGTCCGGGCTGTTGTCCTGGCATATGCGCAGCGTGGCCTCGATCCCTCAGCGGCCCTGGAGCAGGCACAGATCGCGCCAGTCACGCTGCGCCGGGCCGATGCCCGCATCACCGCCGCACAGCTGGAGGCGGTGTCGGCGCACGCCATGCGCGAGCTCGACGACGAAGCGCTGGGCTGGTTCACGCGCCGGCTGCCCTGGGGCAGCTACGGCATGCTCGCCCGCGCGTCCAACGGCGCGCCCACCCTGGGTGTGGCACTCAAGCGCTGGTGCCGCCATCACGGGCTGCTGACCGATGACTTGCAGTTGACGCTCGAGACCCAGGGCGGCGTGGCTCGGCTGTGCATCGAGGAACACCGCGCCCTGGGCGCACTGCGCGAGTTCTGCCTCGTCACGCTGCTGCGCAACGCGCATGGCTTGTCGTGCTGGTGGATCGACGCGCGCGTGCCCCTGATCGAAACGCGGCTGCCGTTCGCGGCCCCGGCGCATGCCGACGTCTACCCGCTGCTGTTCCCCGGCACGCAACGCTTCGGTACCGATGCCGCCGGTTTCGACTTCGACGCGGAGTTGCTAGCTCGGCCGCTGTGCCGCGACGAGACCGCGTTGAACCAGATGCTGCAACGAGCCCTGCCGCTGACCGTGTGGTCTTACCGACGCGAGCGCCAGCTCGCGCAGCGGGTACGACAACTCGTGCGCGCGCGCCCGCACCAAGCCCACAGCGCGACGTCGCTGGCGGCGCAGCTGCATGTGTCGGTGCGCACCCTGCACCGTCAGCTCGCCGAAGAAGGCACAGGCGTGCAGACGCTCAAGGACGAGGCGCGCCGCGACCACGCGCTGGCGCTGCTGTCGCGCACTCAGCGCCCCATCAAGCAAGTGGCGCGGGCCGTGGGCTATGCCAGTGCCAAGAGCTTCGCGCGCGCCTACCGGCAGTGGACTGGGGAGATGCCCAGCCATACGCGCCTGCGCGGCGCACCCAGTTCAGGTCCAGGGTGAGCCCGCGCGCTCAGCGCCGGCGCGCGTGCTGCCGCACCACCTTGAGCAAGCTGTGTTGATCAAACGGCTTGGCCAGACACTCGTTCATCCCGGCATCGACGCAGGCGCGACGGTCGGACTCGAACACGCTCGCCGAGATGCCAACGATGGGCACACGCCCCAACGCGCCATCGAGCAGCCGAATGGCGCGAGTTGTCTGCAGACCGTCGAGCACGGGCATCTGCAAGTCCATCAAGACCAGATCGTGCACTCCTTGCTGCACGATGCGCAGTGCGGCCTCGCCGTCGTCGCATAGCGTCACCTGGTGGCCGGCGGCTTCGAGCATCTCGCGCAGAACGAGTTGGTTGACCGGATTGTCCTCGGCCACCAGCAAACTCAACGACTGTTCCAGGGCACCGCCGGCGCACTCGGTCGCGGGCGCCGACGCCGGCGACTCAACGGCGGGCCGGCCCTCTGTGGCGAATGGCAGGTCGATCTCGATCCAGAACCGGCTGCCGCCACCGTTGCGCGGCGCGTACCCGACGCCCCCGTTCATTGCCTGCGCCAGACGGGCGACGATGGCCAGCCCCAACCCGGTGCCGCCGTAGCGCCGCGCGATGCCGGCATGTGCCTGCGAGAAGGCCTGGAACAGGCGCCCATGCGCCTGCGCGGGAACGCCAACGCCGGTATCCTCGACGGCCAAGCGCACACGCGGGGAGTCGGGCCCGTCGGGCAGTTCCAGCGACAGAACCACGCGGCCGTGGTCCGTGAACTTCACCGCGTTGCCCAGCAGGTTCAGCAGCATCTGGGCGATGCGCGAGGAATCCCCGATGCGGTGGCGATGCAGTCCGGGCGACACACTCAGCACCAGCGGCAACGCCTTCTCCGCCGCACGCGCCTGCAGCATGGCCACCATGCCCTGGGCCGTGTCAATGAGGTCGAAGCGCACGCGCTCGACCTCCATGCGACCGGCCTCGAGCTTGGACAGGTCGAGGATGTCATCGAGTAGAGTCATCAACAGCCGTCCGCACTGCGTGATGACTTCGACGTAGCGGCGCTGCCGTTCATCGAGCGCCGTCGTCGCGAGCAGCTGCGCGGTGCCGATCACCCCGTTCATAGGCGTGCGGATCTCGTGGCTCATCGCTGCCAGAAACGCCGACTTCGTCTCGTTTGCGGCCTCAGCGGCGGCACGGGCCTGTTCCAGATCTCGTGTGCGCTCGAATACACGGTCTTCCAGCGTGCGCGCCAGCTCTGCCAAGTCGGCCAGCGCACGGTCTTTGATCGTCAGCGTGCCGACGTAGAACCCCAGTGCATCCGTGGGCGACAAGTGCGCCAGGGTCAGGCCCGCGGCCAGCATGTCCTCCAGCGACGATGCCTGTGGGTACCCGATGAACACATGGCCGGCCAGATGTGGGAAGAAGGCACCACTCAGGCGCAGCCTTGTGCCGGCGCACAGCCGAAGCACCACAGACTGCCCGTGCAGCGCGCACAGCGCCGTCTCATCGAGGGGAATCGGCGGGCTTGCCAGCTCGACGTGTGTGTGCACTGGCGCGCCGATTCGAATGTCCGGAGCCAGCGCTTCCAACCCCCGGCCGAACTGCTGCAGCCGCAGTGCCGGGTCGACAACGAAGTGAAACGGGTGCGCAACTGCAAACGTCGCGGGATCCAACCCGTGGATGGCCAGCGCCTCAGGGCTCGAGTTCGATGCAGAACTCGTCATGGTCGCCCTCATCCACGCGCGAGCGCGCGTGGCGCACGGTTGCCCTGACACCGAAGTGCTCGCACAGCCCTTCGAGCAGCCCGATGACCAGCGGCGCGAGTCCGGCGCGATGCGAGTAATAGCCCACCACGATGTGGCCGACAGGCTCGCGGCGCACCGTGAACGACGGCGGGCGCAGCCCCGGCATCTGATTGCCCAGCGTGGCGTGCAGGTTGTTCAGATTGCCGATGAAGGTATAAAGGTCCGGTCCATTGAACGCGAACAACTCACGATACTCATGGCGCGATGTGTGGGCCACCCAGTCGCGCCCGATCAGGCGCATCAGGTCGGCCGCCGCCACCGACAAGTGGCCGCATGCGGTCGCGACGATCGCGTAGGTCTCGTCGTCGTCATAGGGCTGCATCGCCATATAGCGGTGGCTGTCGAATGGCAGTGCACGCGATGCCTCTCGCCACCGGTCCGCGCCATAGTGCCGCTCGATCGTCGCAACGACCAGCTTGTTTACCAGTCCGTACATTGCGATCCATCCCGTTGCTTGCGCCGACCGCGCCCAGGCGCAACGAACCGGTCGTCCACGATCGCCGACTTGGCCTCGCGACGCCGCCCCTTATGCGACATCGGGCTTGGCCTCCCCCGCCAGACGCTGCACCGGGAGCACGATGCGAAACGTCGTGCCCTCGCCGACTTGCGACTCGACATCGATGCGGCCGCCGTGATCGCGTACGATACCCCAGGACAGCGAAAGCCCCAACCCTGTTCCAGAACCGACCGGCTTGGTCGTGAAAAACGGATCGAAGATGCGGGGCAGGTGCTGCGGCGCAATGCCGCTGCCGCTATCACGGAATTCGATGAGAACGTGATCGGCATCGGGTTGGGACGTGCGCACCACGATGCGTCCGCGCGGCCCGCCTTTGATGGCATGCGCGGCGTTGACCAGCACGTTCATGAACACCTGGTTGAGCTGCGAGGCGTGGCACTCCACCTCGGGCAGTTCGCCATACTGGCGCTCGACGTCGGCAACATACTTGACCTCGTTGGCAACGATGTTGAGCGTGCTGTCCAGGCCCTTGTGCAAGTCGGCGTACTGCCAGGCCCGCTCGTCGACATGCGAGAAGTCCTTCAAGTCCTGCACGATCTGCTTGACACGCCGGATGCCGTCGCCCGACTCGTCCAGCAGCGCCGGCATGTCCTCACGCAGGTACTCCCATTCATGCTGCTCGAGCAACCCGCCGGCTTCCTGCGGCGCCAGCGCCGCCAGCGCATCGACGAGTGCGACCACTGTTTGCGCATATTGCTGCATCGTGCTCAGGTTACTCGCCACGAAGCCGATCGGGTTGTTGATCTCGTGCGCAACGCCGGCAGCAAGCTGGCCGATCGACGCCATCTTCTCGGACTGCAGCAGCTGGTTGTGCGCTTCTTCCAGCCGCGCGATCAGCGCCTGCTGCTCGGCAGACTTGAGCTCGAGTGCCTCCCGCGCGCGCTGGCGCTCCTCGAGCTCGGCCTGCAACTGGGCATTGCGCTGCGTCAGCTCCTGCGACATCAACTCGAGCGAGCGCTCGATCATCGTGCGATCGGCGTCGGCGTCGGCGTAGGCCTGGCTCACCACTGCCAGCAGCGTCTCCATGCCGGCAGGCGCCGCCTCGGGCGAGCCATAAGCGCGCCGCAGCTGGCGCACGAGCAGCTTGTGCAGCTGCGCAGTCATGTCTCGCTGAGCGTAGTGACGGTCATGGTCTGGTTGTGCAGCTCGCAGACGCCCATCGTGCCCTGCGGGCAAATCTCGCCGTAGGAATAGAAGCCGCACAGGCGCGCCTGGGGTCCCAGTGCGTCCTGCACGGCCTCGGTCTCCTCTTCGACACGCTGTCGCAACACCAGCTTGCGGCCGACACAACTGATCAACAGTGCCAGTTGCGCCGGTGCATCGTGCAGACCGGCCACGCCGGCCTGGGCAGCGCCGCTGGCGCCGTCGACCAGTCGGTCGAAGTTGGCCTTCATCAACCGGGCCTGCAGGCCAACTGGCATGTCGCCGGCGAAGGTCATCGTACCGGTGGCTTCATCGACAGCCAGCACGGTGCGCACCAGCCCGCAGCCGCCATCGCCGTCATCGAGTGCCAGCGGGAACAGCAATGCCGATGCCGGCAACCCGGCCGCGTGTTCGCCCAAGTAGCTCTTGTACAGCGCGAGCGCGCTCTGGCCGTCGAGTTCGTGTAACACGTTGCCGCTGGCCTTGGTGATGCGTCGCCAGGGCCCGAACGGATCCCAGCCGCCCATCGAGCCCCAACCCACCCGCAGCGCCGAGCCGTAGAGCCCGACGGCCACCACCTGGGAGGAAGTGGCCACACCATCGGCCAAGGTCGTGGTGCGGGCGAAGCGATCGCCATCGCCGGCCAGGCCGCCGGTAGCCGACACGCCTGCAGGCAGCGCCGATCGCAGCGCCGCCGCGAGCTCGCTGCCGTTGACCTTCAGGCCATCGCTGAGCACGAGCACGTGGCGCAGCCCGGCGTGGCGCGCAACGAGGTCGTCGGCAAGCGAGCGCGCCACCTGTGCGCTGTGTGCGGCGTCGTCGATGGCGGCGCGCGCGACTTCGACCCCCGTACGCTCGAAGGCGATCGCCGTGGCGACGATCGAGTCGTCGTGCACGCGCGTGCCGGCGATCTCACCAGCCGTCGAGCAGCCCACCAGATGGGCGCTCGGATGGCGCTGGCGCAGCGCATCGAGCGCCTCTGCGCGATCCAACGCGGCCGTAGCGCCGAACACCAGCAGGAGCGACGCCTCGGACGCGCCCGCAGGCGCAGACTCGAAACGCCAGCCGGTCTTCGGATTCCAGACATGTTGCGCAATGCGCATGATTGCCTCCCCTTCCAAGCCGGGCGCACCCAGCGCCATGCACGCACCCAGCCTTCCCAGGTGGGGCGGCGGACACAACGCCTGCGGCCCGGCGATCATCCGCCAGTCGGGGGCGCCGCGCAACTGCCAGGCGGGCTGCGCGACGCCCGGCGCGCCGCGGCCGTGACCGCTGCGCCGGCGCGCGTCTGTTCAGCGCGCCACGGCCGCCTGCAGCGCGTCGCTGGCGTGCAGTTCACCCACCAGGACACCGTTCCAGTTCAACAACGGCGGCGCGGCCAGCGCGTGCATGAACGCCGCGTCCGACGGCGACAGATCGACCAGCGTCAGCAGCAGCGTGGCCATCACCACTTCAGCGGCGCGGGCGTTGTTGCCGTCGTCCATCTTCAGCGCCACGCCCAGGCCGGCCTCGGGCAATGCGGCGCAGTACACGCCTTCGGCGCCCACTTTGCAGAACACGCGCTCGCCCAGGCGCTCCATCACCCGGGTATCGAAGCGACCGGTGCCACCAGCGAACCACGGCTGCGCTGCCACGGCCGCGCGCAGGCGTCGCGCCGCCGCGGCATGAGCGGGCGCCAGGTCCTCGCCGGTGGCCACGCGCGCAAAGCCGGTGGCCAGCGCACGCAGCGGAAGGCCCCAGGTGGGGATGGAGCAGCCGTCGGTGCCCATCGGCGCACGCACCAGGTCGACCCCGGTCGCCGCGGCCAACGCCGCCGCGACTTCGCGCATCACGGGGTGGTCGGGCCTGATGTAGCCGCGCACGAAGTCTCGGGGGTCGGCCCCCTGGGCTCCGGCCATCAGGCAGCCCAGGCAGACGAAGCCGGCATGCTTGCCCGAGCAGTTGTTGTGCCGCGCGCCAGGCTGCTGGTCCTCGCGCGCCAATGCCCGCGCCGCCGCCTCGCCGCCGGGCCAGTGCGCACCGCACTCGAGGGCCCCTTCATCCAGCCCGGCTTTGGCCAGCATGGACAGCGCGGCCTCGACATGGCGTGGCTCGCCCGTGTGCGAGGCACAAGCCAGTGCCAGCTCGGCGTCGGTCAGGCCCAGGGCGTCGGCGGCACCGCTGGCCACCAGTGGCAGCGCCTGCAGCACCTTCACGGCCGAGCGAGGGAACACTGGTCGATCGATGTCGCCAACGGCATGCCGCACGCGCGCCTGCGCATCGACGACCGCAAACGCGCCCCGGTGGAACGATTCGACGATGCCGCCCCGCAGGACATGCACGAGATCGAGATGGGCGCTGGCGGTGGGGCAATGGGTCATGGGTGGCACTCTAACGCTGGCGCGGTCCACAATCGATCGATGCGCCTGACCGCCCTTGCCCCCGCACCCGGCCTGTGGGCATCGGTGCCGCTGCTCGGCGTGGATTTCACCAGCCGCCCCGACCGCCGCAAGCCGGTGCTGCTGGCTCAAGGTGAGTGCGCGACCGGCGTGGTGGTGCTGCGCGCCTTGCACCGCTTCGACACGCTGGGCCGCCTTGCCGACTGGCTGCGCTCCCAGCCGCGCTGGGCGGGCGGCTTCGATCTGCCGTTCGGGCTGCCGCGCGAACTGGTGCTGGCGTGGAAATGGCCCACCGATTGGACAGGCTGCATCGACCGGCTTGTCGGCCTCGATCGGGCCGAACTGCGCGCGCGATTCGTGGCGTTCTGCGCCAGCCGTCCCGCGGGAGCGAAGTTCGCGCACCGCGCCTGCGATCGCCCCGCCGGCTCGAGCCCGTCGATGAAGTGGGTCAACCCGCCGGTGGCCTGGATGCTGCATGCGGGCGTGCCGCTGCTGCGAAGTGCGCGCGCCCACTTTCCGGCACATGAGGATGCTCAACCCGGTGCGCCGCGGGTGGCGCTCGAAGCCTACCCAGGGTTGCTGGCGCGCGAAGTGATCGGCCGACGATCCTACAAGAGCGACGATGCGGCGCGCCAGACCGCCGATCGGCATCTCGCTCGCCAGGCCATCGTCGAGGCGCTGGAAGCCGGCCGCACGCAGCTGGGTCTGCGGCTGCGTTCGAGCGATGAGTTGCGCGCGGAACTGGTCGACGAGGCCCGCGGCGACGCCCTGGACGCCACGCTGTGCCTGATGCAGGCTGCCTGGGCCACGACTCAGCCCCGCTGGGGCCTGCCCGAGACGGTGGACCCGCTGGAGGGATGGATCACTTCGGCGTGACGCTACCGGCCTCCCCGCCGGTGTCGGCGCGCTCGCCCAGCAATTGGGTCAGCTGCGCATCCTTTTCGGCCCAGATGTCGCTCAGCCAGTGATGGAACCGCCGCCGGAAGGCCGAGTCGGTGCCGTAGTCGGCACGGCAGAATTCCTCGGGGATGGGCAGACGACGCAGTCGCACCACCACATGCGGCGAGTGCCCGCACATGAAGTGCCAGAACGTGGGCGCGCCGTCGGGGTAGGCGATGGTGGCGTCGATCAGCGAATGAAACTGCGTACCCATCGCATTGAGGCTCAGCGCCAGCGCGCCGGCCTTGGGCTTGAGCAGGTGCCGGTAAGGCGAGCCCTGCGCGCGGTGCTTCGCGACGGTGAAACGGGTGCCTTCGGCGAAGTTCATGACGCTGGTGGGCACGAGCGCGAACTTGGCGCATGCCCGCCGGGTGGTCTCGGCGTCCTGCTCACGCAGGCCCGGGTCGCGTCGCAGCGCGGCCTTCGAGTGCCGGCGCATGAACGGGAAGTCAAGCGCCCACCAGGCCAGCCCGATCACCGGCACATAGATCAGCTCGTACTTCAGGAAGAACTTCAGCAGCGGGATGCGCCGGTTGAGCACCCGCTGCAGCACCAGGATGTCGACCCAGGTCTGGTGGTTGCAGTTCACCAGGTACCAGTCGGCATAGCGCAGGTCCTCGGCGCCCTGCACGTCCCACTGTGCGCGCTGCGTGAGCGCGATCCAGACACCGTTGCCGTCGACCCAGAGCGTCGCGATGGCGTTGAGCATGCGGTCGATGCGTCGACGCACGGCGTCGAACGGAAGCGCCAGCTTGACCAGCGCCAGCGCGAACAGCGGAATGCACCACAAAACCGTGTTCAACGCCACCAGCACGAAAGCGAGTACGCCGCGCACCACCCCGGGCAGAAAACTCAGCATGCGGTCACCTTGACCCTCGCCACACCACAGAAACTCATCGCACCTTCACCCATCGCAGTTCCATGGTGTCGTTGGGCCATTGCACGGCCGTCACCTTGCGCGCCATTGCCCAGTTCAGCGTGCGGCGGTACAGCGGGATGTAGGGCAGGTCGTCGTGGATCAGTCGCATTGCCACGCCCACGCGTGCGCGCCGGCGGGTGAGGTCGGGCTCGGTGCGCACGGCATCGATCAGCGCGTCGAGCTGGGCATTGCTGTAGCGCCCGGCGTTGAAGGTCCCGCCGCCTTGCGGGTCCCAGGTGCGAAACAGCGCGTTGAGCATGGCCCATGGGTCGGTGGCCGGTGTCCAGCCGAACTCGATGAAGCTGGCCGTGGCCTGGCTCAGCTTGGGGAAGAACTGATTGGTGGGGGAACTGCGCAGGGTGGCTCGAATGCCCACCTGCGCCAGCATGGCGGTGGCGGCCTGGCACACGGCCTCGCGATAGGCCACGTTCACGCAGTCCAGCGTCACCGAGAACCCGCTGGGGTAGCCGGCTTGCGCGAGCAGCGATCGTGCGCGGGCCGGGTCATAGGGTATGCGGCGATCGAGTTCGGCCTGGTAGCCATCGACCAGAGGAGACAAGAAGGTCCCGCTGTGCGTGGCCTGGCCGCGCAGGACTTTCTGGATGATGAGGTCGACGTTCAGCGCATGCGCAACCGCCTGCCGAACGCGGACGTCCTTGAACGGATTGCGGCCCTTGACATCTCCGTGCAGCAGTTCGTCGCGCGCCTGGTCGAACGTGAAGTACTGCATGCCGATGTCCGGCACCGACAGCACCGTCAGCCGTGGATCCGTCTTCAGGCGGCCCACATCCTGGAACGGTGGGTCGAGTACCAGGTCCACCTCGCCGGAGGCCAGCGCAGCCAGCCGGGTGGCGTCGCTGCGGATGCCGACGAACACCACCTCGTCGACATTCCCGTTGCGGGCGTCGCTGCGGTTCCACCAGCCATCGAAACGGCGCAGCACCAGTCGCACGTCGGGCTGGTAGCTCACCAGCCGAAACGGACCGGTCCCCATGGCGTTTCGAACGGTGTGGGTCTCCTGCTTGCCGTTGAAGTCCTGCGCCTTTTCGACGCCATGCTGGCGGGCCCAGGAGCGGCTCATCATCGCCACCAGCCAGAGCTTCTCGGGCCACACGGCATCGGGGGCGGCCAGTTGGAAGTCGATGGTCAGATCGTCGACCTTGCGCACCGCCACCAGCCCCTTGAGCGAGAAGCTGCGCTGCGAGGTGGGGCCTAGCGCCCGCTCGATGGAGAACACCGCATCGTCGGCCGTGAAGCTCGATCCGTCGTGGAACTTCACACCCGGGCGCAGGCGGAAGCGCCAGGTCGTGGGTCCGGTGGCCTGCCAGGACACGGCCAATGCCGGCTCGAGCTTGAATTTCTCGTCGCGGTTGACCAGAAACTCGTAGACCTGGAATGCCACCCGCGAGTGATACAGCAGTGCCAGCGCGTGCGGATCCATGGTCTGCGGGTCGAATGCGCTGGCCACCCGCAGCACGGAGGCCCGCGCAGTCGCCCCCGGCGCCAGCGCGGCGGCCAGGACGAGCAGCAGCGTCGGCAGCAGGCGGCGGAAGTCAAGTCGCATCGGTCGGCACTCCAGCCTGGAAAGCGGGATCGGTACAGCGCTCGATTGTCGCCGCTCCGCCCACCCCGCCCTCAAGACCCCGTGAGGGCTGCCGAAATCCGACCATGACCCGGGATCTCCTCTCCGACGATCCGGCGGCGCTCGCGTGCGAGCGGGCCGCCTTGCGTGCCGCGCTCGAGACGAGCCAGGCCGAAGTCGAGACTTTGCGCGCGCGGTTGGCATGCCTGAGCCAAGATCGCGACCGGGAGGTGGCCGTGCGCACGGCCGAGTTGCTGCAGGCGCGTGACGCCGCAGTGGCCGCAGACCGTGCCAAGAGCACATTCGTGGCCAACATGAGCCACGAAATTCGTACCCCGCTGACGTCGATCATCGGCTTTGCCGAGCTCATGCTGGATCGCCGACACGACTCGGTGAGCCGTGATGAAGCGCTGCGCACCATCATCCGCAGCGGCCGGCACCTGCTGGAGTTGATCAGCGACGTGCTGGACCTGTCGAAAATCGAGGCCGGATGCCTCGAAATCGAGATCACCGACTTCGAACTGCCCGAGTTGCTGCGCGATATCGACACGCTGATCGGCCCGCGCGTACGCGAAAAGGGTCTGCTGTTCGAAGTGGACGTCGCCGGCACCCTGCCGAGCCACTGGCGCGGCGACTACGTACGCACCAAGCAGATCGTGATGAACTTCTGCAGCAACGCGCACAAGTTCACCGATGCCGGCTCGGTGACGCTGTCGGTCCGACACGACGCCGGCAGCGGCATGCTCGAACTCGGCGTGCGCGACACCGGGCCGGGCATGACCGAGGAGCAGCTCGCGCGGCTGTTTCAGCCCTTTGTGCAGGCCGACGTGTCGACCACCCGGCGCTATGGCGGCACCGGGCTGGGGCTGCACATCTGCCGCCAGCTTGCCGAGCGGCTGGGCGGACGCATTTCGGTACAGACCGACCTGGGCCGCGGCAGCCGTTTTGCGCTGCTCGTGCCGGCCGCGGAAGGCTGGCACCCTCCGGCGTGGCTGCCGCCAGGCACGGCCTGGGTCGAACCCCAGGCCGCACCCGTGCGTCGCAGCGATGAACCGCCGGCCCTGAGCGGCCATATCCTCCTGGCCGAGGATGGGGTCCAGAACCAGCGCCTGATCGCCGCAATGGTGCAGGCCACCGGCGCCACGGTCACGATCGTGGACAACGGCGCGAAGGCGGTGGAACAGGCGCTGACCGAAGAGTACGACTTGATCCTGATGGACATCCAGATGCCGGTGATGGACGGCACCGAGGCCACCACGATGCTGCGCGATGCCGGCTATGCCGGCCCGATCATCGCCCTGACGGCCAACGTGATGCGCAAGGACATCGCGCAGTACCGCCAGGCCGGCTGCACCGACTGCCTGGCCAAGCCCATCGACCGCGCGCACCTGTACGAGGTGCTCGAGTCGCACGTGCCCGAAGGTGGCGCGCGGGCCCACGGCCGGGTCGCGTTCGAGGCGCAAGCCGCCAACCTGTTGCAGACACTGGGCCGTGAGTTCCTGGCCGGCCTGCCCGAGACTGTCGACGAGCTCGAGCGCGATCTCGCCGCAGGCCGCTGGGACTCCTTGCGACGACGGGTGCATCAGCTCAAGGGCCTGGCCGGCGCCGTGGGATTTCCCGAACTGACGCGCCTGTCACAGCCTGTCGACCCGCTGATCGAGGACGGGCGCCTGGTCGAGGCATCCACCCAATGCGCACTGCTCATCGATGCCGCGCGCCAGACCATCGCCCGCACGGAGGCCACCGCATGAACACGACCACCGCACCCGCTCCCGAAAACGCGACCGCCCGGCCTGCCGGCTGCGACGTGCTCATTGCGGATGACAGCGGGCAGTGCCGAGACATCCTGCGCGCGCTGCTGCGCACGTTCACCGAAGGCCTGGCAGTGCGCGAGGCCCGCAACGGCCAAGAAGCGCTCGCCATGTGGCAGACATCCAGGCCGCGGGTGACCTTCCTGGACATCGACATGCCCGAGATGAACGGCCTGGCGACGCTGGCAGAGATCCGCCGGCAGCAGCCCGACGCCTTCGTGGCCATCGTTTCCGGCCGCAGCTCCACCGACAACGTGCGCGCGGCGCTCACCAACGGGGCGAGCGGCTTCGTCGTGAAGCCCTACAAACCCCAGCGCATCCTGGATGTGCTCGAGCGCTACCAGAAGCTCAGCGGGCAAACCATCGTCACGCTACCGCGTTGATGCGCCGCTGCGCCGAACGCGGCGGCTCCTCAGTCGGCCACCTTCAGCACCAGTTTGCCGAAGTTCTCGCCCGTGAACAGCCTGTTCAGCGTCTGCGGAAACACGGCGACGCCACCTTCGACCACATCCTCGCGGCTGGTCATGCGGCCATCTTTCAGGTACGTGGCCAACTCGGCCACCGCCTGCGGATAGCGATCGAGATAGTCGAACACCACCAGGCCCTCCATGCGCGCGCGGTTGACCAGCAGCGACAGGTAGTTCTTCGGGCCT